>Ga0126342_10010026_pt1 | contig 16956 bp, 15 predicted proteins | sample Cyp1metagenome_FD_92528 | JGI IMG/M metagenome (GOLD analysis project Ga0126342, IMG submission 92528) | Coral microbial communities from Lord Howe Island, Old Settlement Bay, Australia - Cyphastrea 1 metagenome | ecosystem: Host-associated > Invertebrates > Cnidaria > Coral ... | reverse complement strand
TTGAAAAGGGGTATCGCTAATTTGGGAAGGTCCCATCGCTTACCGTGTGTTTTTAACAATTTCCATCAATTTCCATAAACCAATGTCCGTCCAATACATATTTAGTATTGCCGGGGTTTTTGCAGTGGCTCATATGAATCAAATTGAATATATGAACATTAATAATATGTCGTTAATATGAATCAAAACATCTCGTCATGATGTGTGAATTCTGTAAGACTTTGCGTGTCTTTGGTATCTTCCGATCCACCAGCTACAGTAGTTTCTGCATGTTTCTGCTGGAATATCAGTGTCTGACTGTCAAGAAAAGACTTAGAACATGCAAATGCAAACAAAATGGAACAACAGGCAAAAGGATAATCAAATCTGATTCATTCAAATTACAACTCTGTTGCCACGTGTACCCATACGGTCTGTCCTCAATCTCTCGAAGCTCTCTGGCCAATCGCCTTTCTTCCCTCATTTCCTGTGAGGATAACATGGATAACAGCATAGGAAGAAGATGGAAGAAGCATATTCAGGGGAGTTGGAGTGGAAACTTCTGGTTGAAGACTGACTAAATCCATCTAAATCCTTTTCAAAACGAAACTCCTCGTCTCGCTTGCGGCGGAGTTCTTCTTCTTTTCTTTCACGCTGCTCCTGCTCCGGTGCAAAAATATGCGCTGTGGACATACTGATATTCAACGGTTGTAAGAACGGAAATGATTTGCCACGTGGTCACGTGGACTCTGATGCAGACGCTGTGCCTACATGAAACGAATATATAAACGAATATCACAAATGCATGCATCTCTTGCACGGACTTAGCAGCTTCGCTCGCATTTTTCCGGCTTGGTCTTTGCAACGTGCAGTTCCATGTGCAATCAAGGAGGTAGTTCCTTGTAGTCGGCCCGGGTTTGTATTCTTTTTGCATCACTGCATAAGACAGTCGGCCAGTTTGAGTGCCAAACATGATTACCACTTGTTGTGGTGTCGAAAGTGGTCCCTGACCGAGCTTTGCAGGGGCCAAAGCAAAGGTGTAGCATCAAACCAAACACCAAACTGCAAGCGGCTGCCAAACGCAAACAGGCCAGCGTGGCACCAGCAAGCTTTACAGAGCCTAGGTCCATCCCAGACCAACAGCCCTCATCAGCCCTCAAACCAAAATAGTTTGTTCTCTGATTTACTGATATTTATTGGATAGATTGTCATTGCATCATATTGCATCCATAGCTCCATACGCGAGGCAACCAGCTCGTGTGAGGTCTGTCCTCCAAGCCTGAGTGTTTCACAAAACGAAATGCCTAGCCCCAAGGCCCCAAAGGTCGGGGTTCAAAGATCTTCACAGTCGACGTCATCAACGGTGCATCAACGGTGCATCTAGCTGCCAGCGATGCATACAGTACCATTACCTTAAGCACGCTTGCAAAGCTCAGCAGAAAAGATCTGCTGAGCCTCCAGCTGTTCTAGGAGTACAACCACTCGTGAGACTTTGCACGAGCGCGACTCCTCTCTCAGCTCCTGCAAGCAAGATTGAAACATGCCAAACATGCTAAATCATTATCATAAGAATCATAAGTGAACGTAGACACCCTCAACCGAAATCGGCGTGTTAAATTGTCAAAACAGCTACATACAGTATCAGTTCTGCATCTCAATGATGCAGAGTCACTGGTTCCGTCATGCAGTGACAGGTAGCATCACAACCCGATCTGGGAGAGGGACAGGACACGACAGGCTCACTGACTCCCGCCTGCAACGCATCTTCTGCGGGCCTGAAAGGGTAAAATGGATCGAAAATGAACTGGCTCTGTGGATGCGTCGGTCAGCTAAACTAGTGTGCCCAAGAACGTGGCTCTTTGGCAGTGTCGCTGAGAAGCAAGGTCACCTTTCTGATTCACAAGAGCGAAAGCAAAATGTGACCCGGATCAAACACAATCCTTTCGATGGCCCTGCTTTGAGACTCATACTGCAAGATTGAAATTAATTGGGTATGGGTCAATACCTATAGATACCATTTTTAGTGGGATGAACATCCATTTACCACCTATTTTGGGGTTCACGGCACGGTACCAGGGTTTTGACCCATCCCCAATTCACGGCACAGACTGGAATCATTTGGGAATGCGACAGTTTGTTCCCCGTGGGTTACATCCTCGCGGACGAGATTGCTTGGTTTGAATCAGACATTGTGTGCTGCAAGCGGCATCGCTATCAAGTGTATAATGACTGGGCATCATGCAATAAACCTGGTATGATGAGCAAACATTGGAGCAACTCAAAAATCTCTAATTTGACCAAGATCATCCAAGATCTGTCAGCCAAAAAAAGGTCTGAGTTGTGGGTCTTGGAAAGCTGCTTGAACCGATTCGCAGTGAGAAAGCCTGGAGTCGTAAGCCGAAAAAGACTTGATTGATGCTCAAATTGTCAAACCACTCGCATATATTTGCATCCATTGGTGTGTTCTGATTGAACTCGAGAGTTGGGGTGTTCTGATCACTTGATTTACGCTTCTGACCTCCATCCTCCAAGCGTAAATCTTTGATACTTTAGATGTCGTTAGATCATCTCTATGAGCTCGAGATGCTCGAAACCCAACCACTCATAAGATGACGGTTAAACGGTTATAGTGTTATAGTATGTTATAGTCTTACAGTCTTATAGTCTTATGGTTATACTTCTATCATTTTACCATATGTTACCATATTTTACCGGTATCTCTATGTGTTCAAGTCGTTACATTGGAGCGAGTCTTCGTCTTCAAGTTGCTCAACATGTAAAAAAGCCTCCATCCAGCTGTTCGAGCGCTCTTTGCCCAGGTTTTGCCCAACTCGGGGTCACTGGCGCAGCATTGGTCAGGCCAGAGCTTGTGACATGAACCGCTACTTGTGCCTGGCAGTTAGTCTATCTACGATTCTTCAGGTATGCTGAAGACAAGAATAGAATAGAATAGGATAGAATGGAATAGGATAGAATAGAAAAAAAATAGGATAGAATAGAATACAGTATATTAGAAAAGAAAAGGATAGAGTAGAATAGAAGAGGATAGACTAGAATAGAATAGAATAGAATAGGATAGAAAAGGATAGAATAAAATAGGATAGAATAGAAAAAAAAATAGGATAGAATAGAATATATTAGAAAAGAAAAGAATAGAGTAGAATAGAAGAGGATAGACTAGAATAGATTAGGATAGAATAGAATAGGATAGAAAAGGATAGAATAAAATAGGATAGAATAGGATAGAATAGAATAGAATAGGATAGAATAGAATAGAATAGGATAGAATAGGATAGAATAGAAAAGAATAGAATAGAATAGGATAGAATAGGATAGGATAAACTAAAATAGGATAGAATAGAATAGGAGAATAGAATAGGATAGGAGAGAATAGGATAGGATAGGATAGAGGATAGAACAGAATAGAATAGGATACAATAGAATAGGCTAGAATAGAATAGAATAGAATAGAATAGGATAGAAGAGAATAGGACAGAATAGAATAGCATAGAATAGAATAGGATAGAATAGAATAGGATAGAAGAGAATAGATTAGAATAGAAAAGAAAAGGATAGAATAGGATAGAATAGGATAGGATAGAATGAAATGGGATAGAATAGAATAGGATAGAATGAAATAGGATAGAATAGAATAGAATAGGATAGAATAGGATAGAATAGAATAGAATAGGATAGAATAGAATACGATAGAATAGAATAGAATAGAATACTAGTAGGATAGAATAGAATAGAATAGAATAGAATAGGATAGAATAGGATAGAATAGGATAGAAAAGAATAGAATAGGATAGAATAGGATAGGATAGAATAGAATACTAGTAGGATAGAATAGAATAGGATAGAATAGAATAGAATAGGAGAGAATAGAATAGAATAGGACAGAATAGAATAGAATAGGATAGGATAGAGAAGAATAGAATAGGATAGAATAGGATAGGATAGAATAGAATGGGATAGAATGAAATAGGATAGAATAGAATAGAATATAATAGGAGAGAATAGAATAGGATAGAATAGAATAGGATAGAATGGAATATATTAGAATAGAAAAGAAAAGGATAGAATAGAATAGAAGAGGATAGACTAGAATAGATTAGAATAGAAAAGAAAAGGATAGAATAGAATAGAATACTAGTAGGATAGAATAGAATAGGATAGATTAGAACAGGATAGAATAGAAGAGGATAGAATAGAAGAGGATAGACTAGAATAGATTAGAATAGAAAAGAAAAGGATAGATTAGAATAGAATACTAGTAGGATAGAATAGAAGAGGATAGAATAGAATAGATTGGAATAGAAAAGAAAAGGATAGAATAGCATAGAATAGGATAGAATAGGATAGAATAGGATAGAATAGAATAGAAGAGGATAGAATAGAATAGATTGGAATAGAAAAGAAACGGATAGAATAGATATGAATAGAATAGATATGAATAGACATGAATGGATATGAATAGATATGAATGGATATGAATAGAAAGGAATAGATATCAATAGATATCATATGAATAGATATGAATAGATTGTATGTGATTGGTTCATTTCCGCATGTATCTGTTTCAGTTCGAAGTTGCACTTGCAACTCCGACCTGGCAATCGTACTGTCATGATCTAGTTCACACTAGTCAACATCAAGAAACCACTAGAGATTTCCTGGTTGCATCACATCGCAACCTACCAGTCATCTTAGCTTTTTGGAGTATACACACAGTTCTGATCCTAACGTTGTGCTGTCACTCAAGCAGCAGGGAAACAATGATCGGCGGTCAGACCTGAAGCGTTGTACAGCTTTTTGAAATGTTGCTGCCACCCAAACTTCTTCCGCATACATCATCTTGATCTGCGTGGCCAAGGTTGCAACTGCACATGGTTCAACTGGCAAATCGTGTCTAAACTTTGGATTCATGTGGCAGTTTGGAATTGTTTGGATATGTTTGGGTCAATGTTTTGAGATCTCTATGATGTGTCAAGAAGTACAAGGAGATCTTCCGATTCTCAAGACGTTTATGAACCCTTTCAAGGGCCTCGTCGCCAACCAGCTCCAGGCGCAAGTGAGGCGATCTGCCCGATAAATTGAGGTGAAGGAGGGGCAATCTGGGAATTAGATGTAACTACGATGCAATGTGAGCGGATATTTATTTGGCATCAAAAGGGAAAAAATGGGAGAGGCATATGTCATAGTTCACTAGATTTCATGGTATTGCAGTATTACGGCATAGGTTTGATTCAGTATAGCTCACAAATGCTCACAGATCACTCCCATTATTATAACTCACGGTGGGCTCAGGCAAATGCTTGGCGTTCAGAAGAGTCTCATCTACCTTAGCCAGAGGCTTGCAGCAGCAGGTGGTGCGAATGACGCGAATGACTATCCACACCAGCTTGATGTGATTTGATGTCTGTGCCGAGTGCGTTTGCGTCTTCAATTTCTTCCTCCAACTTTACCAAGCCACTTCTTTGGAGCCCAAGACAGCCACAAAACGAGTGTTGCACCTGACAAGCACTTAAGAGATCTTAAGAGTAGGGAAATTTCGGACGTGCTAAAGCTGCTAAGGGATGCTAAGGGTAAACATACGCAGCCTCACCCTCCGAGAGGTCATCAAAGATGCCACGATGCAGCGGAAAAGTGGGCCGAACTGCCCAGCCTTAGTCTTCTCATGTCTTCTCATGTCTTCTCTGAGCATATTTTGGACATTCTTGGATTGACCTCGCCTGACTTGGCTAATTTGATCACCAACTTGACATCCTTGACAAAGTTTCTGAGGATCGAGCGCTCAAATCTTGCAAATTAAGAACCCGCAAAGGATCAGCAGAGATCCTTCCAGCATCGCGCGCTGCTGTTAATATCTGTCAAGACTGAAGGAGGAGGCAAGCTTCTGAGTCTTCTTGACAGATCTCTGAGTCTTCTTGCACCACAAGTCATCACAATGAGCTGGACATCCTCGGGCAGCTGAGAAAGAAGACGCGCTCTGGCCTTGCATTGCTTCATGATCGTTCATCATCATGCGCATGGCCTCGTTCTTCTTTTCTACAAATGTAGCACAATGGGGCTCCAGCTCAACTTGCGGAGACCTAAGCTCCACAAAAAGCATCTGGATGCATCGGTTTACTACGAGAAAGGATCTGCATCAAGATAAACAAGGACACATTTACAGATATCGACCTTTATCATCCTTTATCCACCTAAAACGTCAAGTCCATAAACGGAAAGACATGACAATTGATCAAATATGCATGATGATCCAAGCGGAGTTGCTTGATGAAAAGGTTCTGCCAAAACCGGATGCTCCATTAAAAGCAAAAACAAAAACGCTACTTTGAAGTCGATTGGACCCCTGTTCAGGAGCAGGTGGCACTTGGACTGTTTGGTTTAACAAGCGACATGCAGTCGATCGAGGACGATTCTGACCGGACAAAGCACAACATTCAGCGCACTTGCACCGGGCACTTGCAGTGCTAATGCTGACATTCGCCAGTATTAGCTTTACAACTGGCAGCACATGAGAAAAACACCAAGAAGGTCTGGACATGTGTTGGCTATGTCTGGTTGAAGTCTTGTGTACTTGTCGTATCTTCTAGATGGTTGGTGATACACTCAGGCTGCCGAAAAGTGGCAAGCATGCATGGTTTCCAGCAATGCTCGGGATTGTCGCGGAAAAACTTTAGTGTTGCAGCGGCAGTTGTGCCACAACAACTTAGCACATTGACACGTTTCAGCATGAACAACCCCTTTGGCAAAGGCAAGAAAAGTCTGCATTTGATCCCACAGGTACCTTAGCGGAAGGCAGCTGACAAGGACAGCCATCAACAACCCACAGAAATAATATATACAACATATTATAATATAATATAATATAATATAATGTAATATAATATAATATAATATACAGTATAGTTCAATAATGTTCAATATATGCATAACAAAAACAAACTCAAACTCCATCTATTATCGGATGTGAACAGTGGATGCGTGTACATGTTTACAAGATTTTACAAGTGTGTACATGTTTCTCGCAAAAAGATGCAAAAAGCATGGAATCTTCCAGCGAGTGGCACGTCTAGTCATCTGTTTGCGAAATGAGGGCAACTCCTCGCTTGGTCCAGAACTCCTCACCTAAGAAAGTCAACCCACAAGGGACAGATTCAGTATTCACAATGTATTCACAGTGTATTCACACGCATAAACACACGAACCCGCCCATGTAGGGAGGAATCAATAGTAAATATAGTAAACAATTGGATGTACTAGTACGAGTAGTGTGCATGCAGCCAAATTTCTGTGGACACCATTGCAGGAGTGGGGAATCGCGAGGTACATGATGAAGTTGGAGGAGTGACCGCCTCAGCCGAGGTTTGAAGGTTAGGATTCAGCAGGATTCTTGTCGCGGAATATCTCAGCTAGTCTCGATTTCGTGACTTCAAGTCAAGGCGAAAACAGATTGTACCAGGTGGCTTGTGGACAGCACACCCTTGCGCTCGGACGTCTTGTAGATTGGAGCCTCAAATTTTCCATATGTTGCCACAGTCTTGAAGTATTGCAACTGTGCCTTTTCATAGACAATGCTAAGCAACATTGTACAGCTTGTCGTAGTTGTGCGCATCATCCGACTTCTCAACCTTGAATCTCAAGCAGAGCACAAGTACAACATAGTGTGACCTCTTGCATAGTTACCAATTACATCTATATATAATTACGTAATTTACATAGTTGATGTTAATGGACCAACATGGTAGATGTAAATGGACAAGTACTAAACGCATTAATGATAGAACATGATATAAATTCTTTCTGGATTTGCTGCATTGCCAGCATCGGAGATGCCTTTGGGGCCTTTTCTGAGCTGTCCATTTTTCTCTTACAAAGTCACACCACCAAATCTTTCAGTCCCGCACCGGCTTCAGCCACACCGGAGACATCTCAGCCCACAGCACCTCAGGTTGGACTTTCAGTGTCTTATTCCTGTAAGCTTTTGATCAGATCTTGCCTTTTGCATCCTTTTGCGTTTGTTGTACATTCCATTGCAAAAATGCATGTCGATATATGTCGATCATGTCTAGCACCTTCGGGAAGGAATCCTCAATGCACATGTTGTCGTCATCCCAGCGAGCTCCAGCCATGAACAAGCCGTTGATATAGGCACCCTTCACAAGTAGACAAGTAGACTGAGTAGACACGAGTCGGGAGAAGACGAGGTTCACAAATGTTCACAACATCTCACAACATATACAAAAATCACTTCCGTATACTTTCTCTGTAAAGTCGCTGTAGACTGTAGAGGTGCAAGATGGTGCAAGATGGTGCAAGATGGTGCAAGATGGTGCAAATATGGAAATATGGGACTTCCAAACAATGGGGGAAGTATGGGGGGGAAATGTGTGGCCAATTCCCTGCCGCACACGGAGCACATGGAATCTGTGAAAAGACCATGCCTTCTGAGGATACTCCTCCGGTTTGAATGCAGCCTTCAGCACCTTCCGCAGAAAAGAGAGCGTGTAAACAGGGCGGTCTTCAGAAGACCCACTTCAGCCCGCTTCATGAGATTGAGAACTGCAATAAGCAATCCGAAGGTACTTCACGGTACAGCCAGGCCTCGAAGTTCCAGATGCAGCGATCAATTGCAATCTTGTCCTCAGTGCAAAACCCAAGAACATCGGACCTGACATCTTGCACGCAATAAACTGTTTAGAGAGTCAATCTCCATAGAAGCAACATGAAACATCCTTGGAACCTCGGAATGCAGATGTTCAGATGAGTGTCTGTTCGGGCAAAGTTCTGCAGTACGCCCGTGAGGAATGCCTGCAGTGAAGCTTAGTGATCTTTTCTGGGAGAGCTGTGAGAGCTCGGAGAGCTGGCCAGTTCGGTTTGGGGCATGGAGCACTGGCCTGCTGGAAGAAGTACGCAGAGAACCAGAACATGTAAGGAATGCCGTCCTGGCTGCAATACGAGGATGGCAAGCTGGAGCACATGTGGTACTTCCCCATCACGTCATGCAGGAGAAAATCACTGGTCAAGAAAACAACAAAGTTATTCATGGTCTGTGAGTGCTCTGAGCTTTTTTGTTGGCACTGCGGGAAACTTCGAAACAGAATTCATTGGGTGACTTTGGTCTCCTTGATCCAGTTGTTCATGAACTTCAATCGCAGAAGGAAATCCTTGGTACGCAGCTTGCTTTTCCCACAAACGCACACAATTTGGCAATTGGCTCTTGCTCAAAAATTGCATCTGCTTGTGCATGGGCTGATACTTGCATCCAGGTGGCATCCACATATGACTGCAACCTCTTGGAGTACTCAGGATGCATTGAACTGACTGATACTGACTGATAGAATACTGATAGATAAAGAGATGGACTCAGAGTACACAATGGTCTACTCGCAGTCTACTCTCTGACGTAAACGCAAAGCAAGCGACGGCTTCAAAGACGGGTAGGAGACACCCATCCAAGGTCCAGGGATCTTGTTGGTCAAGCCTTGCAATGGCGGAACACGGCAAAACAATTACTTGGCACAGAAGAAGAACGCAAGAAAGGGAAATTACGCCAATAATTACGCGACCTCAAGATGACGGTGGCCTGTAAGGCACTGGGTGGTATGCACATACATGCAAATACAATGTCAAATACTATGCGAGGACTGTGCCATACTGCAAGTGTGCACATATTGTGGGATATGACAGTAGCAGGAAATCAAAGACAAGAAGTATATGAATGGCGGACAAAATTACTTGTTCATGCCATACGCAAATTAGGATCGTCCCATATCAGTAGTGAGGATGTCTGCGTTCGCGAAGATGTAAGTCGGCTAAGTGTCGTTTAGGAAGTGATCTGTTGAATTTGAATGGTTCCGCATCATGAGGTTGGATAAGACACGCACTATATAATCAAATTGGCAATCAAACGAAGGCTAGGAAAGAAATGTCCGAAGTGCGTACATTTGACATTTGAGAACAGTAGAGTAGAAAAGCGTAGAGGAGTAGGAATAGGAGTAAGAGCAGAAGAAGGAAAAGTAGAGTAGACTAGAGTAGACTAAAGTAGAGAAGAGCAAGGTAGAGAAGAGTAGAGCAGAGAAGAAAAGGGAAGAGAAGAGAACAGAAGAGAAGAGACGACAAGAGAAGACAAGACAGTAGAGTAGAGAAAAGAAGGAAGCGGAGGAGCAGTGGACGCAAAATCTAATTGCTTGAGGTGACTCATGCAAAACAGAGGTATCGGTATAGTACCCTATCGGCAATGAAGGTTTGCACAACCAACAGCAAGGCTAAGGCAAAGCAAGATTAAATTAGTATTACAATAGTTTCTTCGGTTATTCAGAGTTATTCATATCTAGATATATTTGATACTATCTGATTACGTGTGACTGCTGCTCATCAGCCAAGCGGGGAATCAGAGGTAGCATGCAAACCGTGCAAATGAGAAATGTTGCAAGGGAAGTGACATGAAGTGGCTAAAACCCGTGGCTCCTACAGTATGTAAATGATCCTAAATCCTCTAAGATCTATCTCTAAGTGAGGGACATCCATCGGCAACTGCTTCAAGCTCTGGTGAGAAGACCACCAATCCCTTGACAGCCTGCGCACCGGTTGTTTGGAACTGGAGGATGTACGGGGATGTATTGGTATCTGTTCTCCCATCGAAAATAATAGAATCGTCATAGAAGATAGAGATTGCCCTGCACAAAACTAAGAAGTCAAGCAAATCTCCTGTTGTAGTATCATAGTGAAGCAATGTGAAGCTTGTATAATAGAAATTCACTTGGGGGTGCTCAGCCTTAACAAGCTGTTTGTTCCCAAGTCATTCGCGCCTTGATCAGGTTGCTGCAAGTGCCCTTAATTCGAACCAGCAGCCTGCGGGAGGTGTACTTTAAAAACAAGTGTGACAGAGATGGATCTGAAGTGCCGAGGGAACACTCCGGGCAAAACATGAAGTTGAAGCAATCAACACCAACTTGCCGCGGGCCATTCCGTCCCTGAAGAGTCAGAACAGCCAGAATCTCATGCTGTCACCATATTACTTCCCAGACCTGTTGAACTTGCCCAACTCCATGTGCAGCACGGTGTTGAGACATTCGTCATAGCGCACTGGATAGGTTCGCAATGCATGACCCAAATCAAAGGCTTCCTGGGATCTTTAAAGCAGCTGTAAGAAATCAAGTGAAGTAGATTTGGCCAAGATCAAGGCTGCCAAGAACGCGATCTCACTCCAACTGGCTCACTCTTTCTTTTGCAGGCAAGTAACGGGAACTCGAGTTGCGATCTCGTTGGCAATTTCTGAGTACTTCTCCTGTCAACAACTCAAACAGTGGCTCGTGCTGGCAAGATGCGCACAAATTGGTGACACGGTTTTAACGCGCACTCACAGGTTCTACCAATATCTGCCATCCACTTACAAAAGCTGCAACCCAAATCCGATGGCACCAGCGCAAAATCTGACACGTATAGCAATGGATATTATATATTATATATATAATGTTTGTATATATACATACTATTTGAGTATATATATATTGTTTATATATATATATATTTATTTAAGTATATATATTATACTTTATTGTATTATATTATATTACATTGTATTATGTTAAGTTATATTCTACTGTGTATTATTATATTTTATTATATCCAATTATGGTTTATTAAACGATGTTATATTAAGTTAAATTCAATCAAATTAAATTAAATTTTATTTTATTACATCCTATGTTATTATCATATTAATAGTGGAGATACATGAAGATACACCAAACCAAATCACTGCATACGGAGGTCTGCAAGCCATCACAAGAATGGGTTCCGTGCTTTAAAGGAAACCTGCATGGGTGTTTGACACTCCCCACAAACATCGAACCCTCATATATAGTGATGTAGATAGAGTAACAGCTTGTAGGAATATGTATAGATAATAAGATTTAGTACACATCCATATGATTCCATATTCACATGTGTGCGCGCTCCCAATTACATTGCACTACTGTGTCTAACGGAACATCATATCAAACCGCTAACGTGAACGGAGCTGCAGCAGGAAAAAGAACAAATATCATCGAACATACGTATGTTAGTTTCTTCTCCAAGTTGCTTTCCAGGCGCATCTCCGGTATTGCTTGCGATTGACTTATCCGCCCCATTTTCAAGCAGCAACTTCACGACTTCGAAGTGACCATTGTAACACGCTCTCCAAATCGGCGTGCGTCCTAGCTCATTGCGTGAATCTGGGTGAGCTCCCCTGGACAAGAAGAATTCGACCAGTTCATTTTCACCGTAACATGCAGCTTCTGAGAGTGGAGTGTTTCCATCCTCATCCACCACGTCAATGAAAAGTTGCAATGAGGTCCCAGCATTGGCATCCAAACAAGCTTGGGCGACGGAAAGCTCACCATCGTTGACAGCGTTAAAGAGGCGCTCTTTTAGCACCTCTGGCTTCTCGTCAATTCCAATGCACTTTGCCAATTCCAGAACTTGCTCTGCCTCTGCCAGCAGTTCTTCATCAATTCCTCACAGGGTGTCTAATCGAGTCTACACACCCAACACTATCATTCCAAACACATGCAGGTACTATCTGGTCCCTCTGAAATAAACCCGTATGTGTTGTAGGCCCATGACCAGTATGAGGTGGCCAATTTAGCAGTTGAAGTAGCAATGCTACAAGTTACCTCTGTGAAGAGATGGAAACAGTAGCAGATGTGAGACGCAGGAGCGCAAGCATTTAGGTCTCCTGGTGTCCATGCCTTTCGGTTTTATCGGTAGCTTTGCCAAGCGCAAGCTGTACAATCTTTGCACTTCTGGCAGGCAGCGATTTCAATTTTCAATGAATTTATATGTTACGAGTGTAGTGTGGAGACATTGCCATGGCTGCTGAATCGCGCAACTGATATTGATGCGACAAAGGCGTGGACCACTGCGGGCCCCGTCCTTGAAGCTGCTGCGCGTCGCTGACAGCTGCCTCGAGCACTTGAAGGTCAAGTTCTGCTGAACCTTCAATGCAAACTGCCACATCAATGCATCAAAATGCTTCGAATTTGATCAAAGTATGTCTAAAAGCTTGCACAATGATCCTGGAATCCAGCTGGAATTGGAATGTATGTGAAATCGCAGGTAATCATGTATTATAAAGGTGTGTATGTATGTGTGTATACACATACACATTATGGTGTGTATATATATATATATATAAACTATATATATACCATAGTATATATATATATATATACACTATAAATATACACACTATAATATATATATACCTATGCTCTATATATACACTATATATACACAACTATATATATGTATATACTACCTATATATATATATACACTATATACATATAAACCATATATATATATATATATACAAGCATTGCTGTATGTATATATACACATGTAACAATATATATATACACACATGTAACAATGTATAGGTGTATAAATGCATGCGTGTGTGTGTGTGTCATCTCATTGTTGGGGTTTTGGTTGTGCAGGAATACATTTCCATACGTCTGTGTTGATGGGTCCTGCCACAATAAGGTGGAAAAAAAAGGGCAGGGTCAACATGAAGCCATCTGAGGCAGTGCCACGGTTTTGAATCACCCGATTGGAACGCTATGAACGCTGGTGGTGAAAATGACGCGATTTAGATGATGACAGCAAACGGGGCAGCGGCAACGACAAGGAGGATTATCCCTTGTTGCTTAAGTAAACAAACTGCGTCACATGTGATGATGGTCCAGGTGATAGCGACCGGGAAATCATGATCGGGATAAAATAATGGCAGACATGAAGTGTCGGTGATGTCTCCTGGGTCATGAAAGTTCAAAGCAGTTCAAATTACAACAACTATCAACAAAATGGCTTAAGACATATGCGTGTGCGCGCATGTGTGTGCGTATACTAGGGCCGCTACTATATCTTCTAAATTAGGTAAGCGGCCGCTTGCCACACATTTCCTGAGAGCTGCGACCGTACAGACAAAGGTCAAATGCATTGCCTAACATGCTGCTCACTAAATCACCCGAACTCATGGGATCGTCTTACCTCTACAGCATTAGCATGAGTTGAAAAGTGAGAAAAAACTGGAACCGTGTTCCACCATGCCAACGCAGAGTTTGAAGCAGCACATTCTTCCCCTTCTGCGAGAATGAGAAGAGATGTAAAACCAAATGCAGAATGAAACATGTCTGGGCAAAAGTTAAACTTTTTGAAAAGCATGTCAAAGCATACCGTTTCGGCATGTCTTGTCATAGTCAAACTCTTTTCCGAAGCCGAAACGGCAGCATTGCTCTGCCGAAGCTCCGCAGCACCAGCTCAGTCGCCTAGCACATCTTGGCCCCTGTGGATCTGTTTCCCTTCGATCCAGAAAACCTTTCTAAAGGTTATATTAAAAGAATGGCAAATATCATAAACAAACAAATACACAACTAAACACATATGTATATACATATATATGTGTGTGTGTACGTATAAACATATACATATACGTGATGTACATATATATATATATATAATGTACGTATAAACATATACATATCATATACGTGTATATATGTATATATGTACGTATAAACATATACATATACGTGTATATATATATGTATGTATGTACACACACACGTACATGTAGTTGTATATATATATAAATAAATATATATATATAATATACAAATATATATATATATACACATATATATATATATATATGCAAGTTGTCTGCACGCTCTTTTCCATGCTGTGGGCTTTGCTCTAAGCTGCGGCACCATTTTTCGGTGCAAAAGCATCTCCATTGCCACCGCTGAGAAATGGCCAAAGTCAAAAAGGGTGGGCCCCAAAACAGGGCGGGGTTCTTGAGCGACAGCTGGAATGATTGTTTGTCAACTTGTGGGCAGCTTCTCCATGCTGTGGGCTTTGCTCGACTCTACGCTGCGGCACCATTTGCCGGTGCAAAAGCAGCTCCATTGCCACCACTCATCCCATGCGTTTCAGTCCACTGCCTATTTCTCAGCAGGCTATACCAAGTGCTGCACGGTATCCCAGCATTGACAAAGTATTGGACACTTTTCAAAAATTCAGGGAAACCTGCAGCATAAATGGAAATTGCTTCCTTTGCAGTTGATGGCAGCTTCTCCACGTAGGTGGCATAGAGAATCTCCTGAAGGTAGATCTCCATCGTGCGCGTGGTGGCCCAGCGGCCACGGCTGCGCACAAGCTGGCTAAGAGCCAGGTGGCTCCGCCAGCTCGTAAGGACCAGAGGTCAAACTGTCTCGCCTTTCTCTCACCGTCTTGGGGCAATTCTAGAGCTCTCAAGACATCGCTCAAGCGCTTCCTGAGTCTCGAGGCAGAATAAGGCCAAAAAAATCTCCTCATCTCCAAGCTTTCCATATGCAATTCCGAGCAAAATGACAATGTCACTGGGATCTATTCTGGCAGCTTGGTGACGCGCTTGCTTCGGCTCCTTGACTCGGAGCAAAGCGTGTTGGGCTCCTGGGGCGGCATCTTCACAGGTAGAACCAAGTCTTTTCTGCGAGCTTGAAGAGACTCACCAATTCGGAGAATGCCAGCCCAAGTGAAGGCAAAAATTGCTGCTTCACACAGCCAGCCCCACAAAAGGCTCACCTGCAACCCATGAAACAGCTAGATCCCAGGCCTGAGTCAGTTGCTTCCGCAGCTCAGGTCTACTGCGGTAGGCCTTTCCAGATTTGAAAAGCTCTCTGCCATACACAACCAACCACTGGGAAATCTTCTCAGGGTCACAAGGCTTCTCATGCAGCAAATAGGAAAGAGAGATACCTTTTGTCTGCCATAGCCAGATTTGAAACTGTTGCAGCAGCTTCCTTTGCCTCATACGTGTGGCATCCAATACAACTCTGTCACCTGGCAGCGAAATTTCTGACCTTAGTGCAGCCCTCTTCCGCTCAGCATCTGAAGAAGGTTCCATGGCATGCGCCCTGGGGAATGCAGGGCAGGGCTCTCCAGCAGAGACAGAAGTCCACACACGAAATAGGCTTTACGGCAAGGACGAAGCACGCGGCAAGAGGCCAGACACATACCGAGGATCGACAGAGCACAGAAGACCACAAAAACGACGCAGATCAGAGCAAGCACAGAGAGGCACTGAGGAGACCTCCGGACAAAACCCAAAGGAGGATTTGGGGAAGGCCCCCTCGCCTGAAACTGGCAACGAGATCAGCAAGACCAAACGAATCTAGTTTGCAGCGAAACGCCTCAACCCATTCCGGCGCGCAGATCAACATCACTTCGATCCAAAAGGCTGAGGCACGACCGAGACCTGATATAGCGACATCACGAGTCGGGTCGTCTGCAACATTCAACCTGGTAGGGCAAAAGGGCCACACTGCATAGACATCGAAACAGAGCTGATACACTCCTGACTTCCGCAGCAGAGGCTGGAGGAGCCGAGACGTAGATCGCCCCTTGGTAAGGGCACCACGAGCAACAGCGGAGTCAACAGCAGACACAAACCGACTGTGTGGTACAGTTTTACCAACATGCTCGACAACAGAAACGCCAGAAGCAACTTTGAGGACATTTATGTGTGAAGGGCGCTTCCAAGTCCAGGTACCACAAGGGCCCCTGGATGAAATCTACCACTCTCCAGTTGCCACTACCAACAAGTCGCAAACGGGAAGCATCCAAACAACGATATGGTACAAGCTCAGGAGAATCCTCTGCAGGGAACATCGCAGGGTCACTCTTGAAGTCAATAGGGCCATCCAAATAACCCCCTTGAAACTCAGGGCTGACTTTCAGGAAATTCTCAAGCTGGAGCAGGGATGCACTTAATTCAGGACCGGCCCAAGCGGGAACAAATCGCTGGAAGAGCCACACACACACTAGACAAGAATGGATCATTATAGTGATCCGTCAGGAACTGAGTCCTGTAACGTGCAAAACCAGCCTAGACCATTAGACATGTTTGCAGGTACACATCCATGGCCAATGGATGCTT
>Ga0126342_10010025_pt1:0-15000 | contig 16956 bp, 13 predicted proteins | sample Cyp1metagenome_FD_92528 | JGI IMG/M metagenome (GOLD analysis project Ga0126342, IMG submission 92528) | Coral microbial communities from Lord Howe Island, Old Settlement Bay, Australia - Cyphastrea 1 metagenome | ecosystem: Host-associated > Invertebrates > Cnidaria > Coral ... | reverse complement strand
CATATGTATATGTATATGTATATGTGTATGTATATGTATATGTATATGTATATGGGATCGTGTATGGAACAAATCAATCAAAGCCTATGATTTCCAGTAGGGAATGACCGTCCAAAATAGCTACTAGGCGACACCGGTCCAACGAGGCGAAGGCACATTGATGAAAACCCATCTCTTCTTCAGCAAGCCTTCCTGGGAGATGCATCCACGAAACAGTGTTTTTTGGAATGGGGCAGGTTGCTCAACATGGCAGGTTGTAACCCACTCTACATAATATGTATATATATATATACATACATACAGATATATATATATATAAATATAATGATTCTATATATATATGTGTGTGTACAATACATTCTAAATATCACCTATCGATACATGCTACATTTTCTGGCTGGAAGTGTATTTTAAGATACGTAATATTTTGAAACGGGGATTTTGAAACTTGAGAGTTGTATTATTATCAAGATCGTATTTTGAAGCTCTGACCATGGTATTCTGAGACTCGTATCTCAAAACTGAGTGCTTGAAACTGCTGAATGGTGTGTGCAGGTAGACGCGAACTTTACTGCCCCACCCCACCCCAACCCCAAGCACCCCAAGCATCGTGCAAGTTGGGCAAGATTAGTGATTAATGATTAGTGGCAGAATCCTCCTAGTTGCGACAGTTGTGCAGGATTGGTTTCCAAATTCGATGAGTTGCAAAAGAATAATTGCACAAAAATACTTAAAGAATACGACCGAGTAGTTGCGGAATCCTAGTCGGGAAGTCCAGAGACCCTCTGAGTCTGCATAATCTTTTTGGGGTCCCCGACGTCAAACGGCGGGTTGAAAAGAAATTGACCAGCGGAAGAAATCCCGAAACCGGAGCTTTAATATAGTTGTCGGTCAATGATATGGAAACCCTCAAAAACAGGGGATCCTTACATTTCCATACATTTCCTCATTTTAGCGTGTCAAAAATCACTGTTTATAGTGGTGAACCAATTACATTGTAGATTCGCCCAGAAGGGTCATGGAAGTGACTGGATGTGTAGAGAAAATCTTGGGAGCCCAGAAAAATCGCCAGGAAAATCAGCATCCAAAAACCTCAAAAAAAACCTCCCAAAAAGAATCCCAGATGATCCGAGAACATCCGAGGTCCCCAACCACTTCTTCTGGATTCAATAAGCTGGTGCCCACGCGGGTGTCGTTTTTGCCGGCAGGTTGGGCAAGCCTTGGGTCAGTCCAGTGCCGGAAATTATATGAAATTATGATGGACTGAGGTGACCAGAAACTGGCTAGAAATCGGGTAAACCCTTAAGAAATGAACCGTCCAAAATTTGACAAGAAATGGCTCCTATAAACCATCCCCAAACAGAGGAGTTATCAATTATTGGGGTCATCACATTCAGTTGGGTTGTTAACTTCCAATATCACTGGATTGTTGAGGGCGTAGCGAGCTAGGCCATTTTCAGGTCGACTTTCGATTTCGAACATCGCCCTTGAAGAAATCTGCTTCGAAAGCAATTGACCCAACCAGAAAGATTACATCAACTTTATATGGCAGTGGTCCCCAATACGATTCTCAAAAAGTTCCAGAATCGTATAGTTTCATGGATGTTTACCTCTGCAATTCCAGGAGTCCAACGTTTCTATCGGTTCTTAAGTTGGTTTTTACCCAACTTCCCCTGAAGATCGATGCTTCCCGGCTTCCCCTCCTTCTGGTTTATAGTTGGTGGCCGGACTGCCGAATGCGCTGGGCGGCAGAAGTCAGCGTGTAATCCTGAGGCAGGTGATGAAATAGAAGCTGGGGCAGATCGGCACCACAAATTGGAATTCAACCAACCAAAATTGGGATTGGCAACACCACATGGGAAGCAACAAACATGAGGCTTCACCAACTCGATGGGATAACCCAAGGTCTCGCTGAACGATGTTCAACAGGGGCCCTCCTGTAGAGGTTTACAGTTTACACCAAGGCGTGGAAAACCCACCATGAATGCAAATCATGTTCCGAAAGGGAAGCCATGGGTGTTCTACATCTGCAAAATATGGGGCTTCCAGAGGCCATCAATATCCATCAACCCATTGGCCAAATGACGTTGTGAACTCCATAGGTTGTCAATGGTTCTTGCACGGCACTGCCACCGCGTAGGCCTCAGAAAGGGCATCTGGGATCATATTGCCATGATTCCGGAGAAAGTCGATTGCCATTGCTGGTGGTTGACCTACCGGTTGACCTACCCCTCTGAAAAATGATGGAGTCACTTGGGATGATGACATTCCCAATTTTTTGGAAATTCATAAAAATATTCCAAACCACCAGATTGAGACAATGCTTGCCATTGCAAAAACATCACAAAAAAAAAGCTGTGACGCCTAAGCTTCCGACGATCACCAGCCTGCCAAAAAAATATCACGACACGAAGAAAAAAGGCCACTGATGTAACCTCAAAAAAAAAACAAAAAGTCCCAACAGTTCAATTCAAAATCATATCACCTACCATCTGGTTATGGCTAACATAGCCATGGAAAATCACCATGCTATTAATAGGTAAGCCATCTATTTCTATGGGCCATCTATACCATGGCTATGTTAGTCATAACCAGAGGGTATATCACCTACAAAAACATCTTAAAACAATGAGAAAAGCATAGAAAAGCCATGGGAAATTTAAGCCCGGACCTCCTTTCGCTGCTTGGCGCGGAGGTTGTGATCAAAGGCCACAGCTCTGGTCGCCCCAGTGGCTTTCTGTACGAGGGCCTCACTGAAAATGGGCGGTTGAACCGGTTGAACCATGGGAAAATCAATGGAAACAGGGAAACATCATGTCAACAAAAACATACAAACAATAGACACACCGAAATTGAAACATTTAAAGAAACCTGAATCTAGTGATATATGATATATGTGATATGGTGTCCTGCACTGCATTTTTTTTTAAAAAAAAGTGTCTTTCGCGAATAACTTTTAAACCCCAAAGACCTCTCAAATATTTCTGAAACGCAGCATTTTGGGGGGTCCAGTCCTTCCAAGACAAAAAACAATTTGACTCAGTGGGGAGTGCAAACTTTTTTTTTTTGTCCCCAGAGCAAGCGCCTCACATTCGGCATAGTATGAATTGATCACCTGGTGGTTGTCATAGTAGTCGACGTGCTTCCAAGCCTAACTTGTTGGCCGGTCGAAAGGACCTTGAGGACATGCCACAAATTCTGGAAAGAGACTTGTGTTCATCATTTGGTATCCCTGGCATACCATGTTACAAATGACAGTAACTGTAACTTCCGTACCATTTTCGAGAAACAATTTTTCCGCCAGGGAGAAACCAGCGCCCACATCCAACCCCATCCCTCAGCTCCCTGACGTGGGGAAGAAGACAAAAGCCGTTCTCATCCAGCGACATTGCTCGATCCCGGCCGCTGTTGATGTCTACCTACGAAGCCACAGGAGGCCAAGAATCAGCCAGCAACATCTTGTGATGATACCTACATAGGCATACATAGGCTATGTATGGCTATGTTTCTTCGCAAAAGTGTCAGTGGGGCCCCCACAATCTATGGTACCCTCTGGTAAACTAACATAACTATGGAAAATCACCATTTTTACTGGAAAATCCACTATAAATAGCCATTTTCAATAGCTATGTTAAATTACCAGAGGGTACATGATGGTGCCATGTGGAAGCACCAGAGTGCCTCGAGCCCGATGGGGTCTGTGCCGAAGAATTCTCCATCAGATCCCAGTAGATCTCCTTGGGTGATCCCATCTGGGCTCAATATGAACAGGTCAAGGAGTTTGGCTACCCTATCCGTTCATAATGTCACGTGGTAAACCAGTCGTATAAAAGTCATCTGCTCCTGGGTCGTCTGCATAAATTCAAATCATTCACTAACTCGAATTAAGGCCATCATGGGATAGTTATCCCTACTAACAATCGTTCCATCGCAGTGAGATCGCAGTTATGATGGATGTGTGGTCAGATTCGAAGATCTCTCCCCAGCTGCGCGAGAAACGTTGGTGAAGATCGGCCACCAAATGACCAGTGTCCATGTGGCAACCCAGGATGTGGAGGATGTGGATCTCTAAGTGTCTATGCACCGTAAAGGTATTCACCACTAAAAGCATCTAAAAGCTGAAAAACCCAAACACATACTGGTAATATCCAACTAAGCTACTTCCAACTCTGAACCCTGAACATCATCTTCTAATCCAAAAACTGATCCATTTCCCCCTGATTTTGTTGTTTTTTATCGGCTGGTTTGCAAAGTTTGCAAGGGTTCCCAATGACATTGCATAATGATCAAAAAAAATATAAAAGTAAAGTACTTATGTGTTCCCCTTTTTCAAGATTGACCTTGTAGATGCTTTCCCTTCTGACTACCAACAAATTTGAAGGTTTTCTGGCGGAAACAGTCCTGAAAAGTTAAAGCATCTGTGTCTGTGGGTTTATTCTACAGTGATCAGAAAATATCGACATCTGTGATTCAGCATTTACATATCTCATATATTCAACAGGATAATATGTATGTACATATATATATATATATAGGTTGTGGGAAACTATAGCAGTCCACTAAGTTGAAATAGGTCTATTTTGGGATAATTACTCCAGTCCTAAGAATCTTTCCAGTGACGTCACGACGTCGTGACGAGCGTCGGTTGGTGCCCACCTTTCCTGTGCTTAAAATGCTCCGTGGGACCTGGGATGATGGGATGATGGACATATTTCAGAAGGGAAAAGCCATGGGAAAATAATCCCTTATTAATGGTTAATAATAATAATAATAGCCATTATTAATGGTTAATAATGGTTAATAATGGTTAATAATGGTTAAGAATATTACTGGTTAATAATCAAGGCATAATATTAATTGATTATTTTCCCATAATAATGTTAATAATACCTATAAAACTGTTAATGGTTAATAATGCCCATATTAATAATAATATTAATACCATAATAATAATCTTAATGATAATAGTACCATTACTGGTTGGTGGTATACCAACCCCTCTGAAAAATATGAGTTCGTCAGTTGGGATGATTACTCCCAATCTATGGAAAATCAAAAATGTTCCAAACCACCAACCAGATTAATCATGGTACATAATAATAATCCCATAATAATCCCACAATAATGGCTATTTAATAATCCCATAATAATGATGGTATCAAATATCATATACTATCATGGATAAATATCATGGATACATAACAATCTCATAATACTATTGATAATAATGGGAAAAGAAATCATGGTACTAATATAAGCTATCAACGAAATAATATATTATCATGGATGTATCTGGCTTTTCTGACCATATTTGATACCCTCTGGTAAACATACAAAAAACTATGGAAAATCACCATCTTTAATCGGAAAACTCACTATAAATGGCCATTTTCAATAGCTATGTGAGTTTACCAGATGGAGCCTCACCTGAAACTTGCGGCCTTTCACCAAGAGTTTTTGGGGCCTTTCGAGACGCCCAAAAAAGGACCCAGAGACCCAGGATTCCAGTGATGCGACGCGAGGTACTATAATTGACCCAGAAAGATGTGTATCATGGTGGAATATTCCAATATCTAAGATGCAAGAATGGATTTATAGTGTATAGATATTTATATATATATATACTATACATATGACATAATGATGTAGACATATATAATCATATATATATATATATTTATTTATCAATCTTTATTCCAATACAATATTTTCATACTGGATGTATATATATATAGAAAGATAATGACAATGAAAATAATGGTGGGGATATACCATCTGGTTCTTTAACGTAGCGAACTGTATGGAGAATCAGCATAGCTATAGGCTATTGCTATATCATCATTTCTATAAGTTATATTTCTATGGCTCATGTTCCATAGCTATTGCAAATAACCAAATGGTATAATATATGGTGTATACTATATATATACCTATACATATATATATATATTATATATATACCTATACACACATATATATATATATATATATATACATTATAGTAGTGTATGCATAATATGTAGAGCTAGAAATACAGAGTGGGAAACTACTTCATCCATTGGCCTGGTGTTTCACTTCGCTGAAAAGCCGCCTTCTCAGAACACAAGAAGAGTAAAATGACAGTAAAATGAATTGGAAGAGTGGTCAATTACTGTTCTATCATATCCTTTTTGGGAGTAGTAAATACTAAGAGTTCATGGGAGTTCTATCCTTTTTTGGGGGAATGAACATGGAGATTCAAGTGACCTCAACCCATGACCGTCCAAGCCTAGCCTTGTCGCTTTGGAAGTACAGCTTTCCTCTGGTCTTCACCTGCAGGAGATTTGCTTCAAAACTTGCCAGATTTTTTTTCGGATTTTCTGGTGATTCATGGGGATTTAACCAACATATCCATGGGGATCCAAACAAGGGAAGTGCCCTCTGGTGATTTTTCACACATCGATGGAAAATGACCCATTTGAAGATGATAATAATCTATTCATGCCATCTTCCCAGAGCAAATCCCTTCGAGCCACCAGCCAGTCCCAACATCTGTGGGTTTAAAAGTTGAAATTCTGAGGTCCAAACATCTGGCGGTCAAAGCCCAAAAAAATGTCCCATATGGGTTGATCTGAAATGGGGTACACCTCAAGTCCATGGTTTACAACTAAAAATTTTCTCCAATAAAATAACTTGAAATTAGCATGGATTGGCGGTAAATACCTGACTTTCAAACAAACCCAAACTATAAGTTATAGTTGAAAAAACCAAGAGTTGCGCATTTTTGAGTTGGTCTCCAATGGCGCAAAATCCAACATGTACGAGCACAGGAAACGGCTTTCAGCAAATGGCGTTGTCCAAGAATAAAGTAAATAGGCCCATTAAAACCTGGGGAAGTGATATCTTAACCCATTTCTTCTAACCGGAGATATACCCATGTAAAATAGCCAGGCTCTTTCAAATATGTGTGTAACCCACGTAATAATGGGTTTTCCCAAAAAGATAACAAACCCAAGCCCTTCTATCCCTTCTATCCATTCAAATGGTTGGTGGTTCCCTTCCCCCCCCCAAAAAAAAAAAACTAGAAAAAAGCCCCAAGTCGTCCCATGTCTGCCTCAGTGGCTAGGCACCGTCCACAGTTCCACCATATTTTTTGAATGGCGCACTGCCGCGTCAGGCTGCGCAGGCTGCGCACGCTGTGGCCGGCGAAGCCGCGAAGCATGGCTTTGAAAGCTGCCGCAAAATTGAGGATCACCCGCTTGGGATCAAGGCCAAAATCAGCACTTGATGAATGATCAATAGTCAATCATCAATCATTATCAACTCAGAATCAACTAAGAATCAAGAACAGGCCAATGACTTGAACAGCTCGAACATTGATAAATATATCTACTAATAAATCAGCAAGTATCATCAACTCGTTGAACATTTAGAAAAGGCCACGGTCACATCAGGAACTAGCTCCAATGACGGCGCTCGTGGGTGCTGCAGGTGTCACCTGATGGATCATCCACCTTTTTGTCGATGGCTAGAACTATAACTGCCAACAACTATGGGCATGGGCATATAGGCCTTATATATGCCTTATATAAGCTATTTAAAAAAATGTTTGTTTAGTGATATAGTAGCCTTACACGGGATCATCTTTTTTCTGGCTGGGTTCCAAGGAGTTTGTGACAATCATGACTCCTTTTTTTGGACACTCGCATGACTCACAGCATGGCTGATTCATGCCAAATTTCGATGGATTGAAGGGGTGCCCTAGAGAGGGCCCCTCTTCAGCTGCTGAAAAATGGTGCCTTTCAGAGCCCGGTTCGCCCTTGACGCGGGCATGGCAACAAAGATGGGTTCAAGTTCGCTCCCTTTGGGAGGAACCAACCCAAACCATGCGTTTAGCATGATGTGCCATCAATTAACTGTAGATTATTCATATGTTTTCTTCATCTTTTTTCCACAAGGAAGCCATCGCCAGCTTCCAATGGCCACCTGAGAGCGGTTGAAACCCGGAAAAGTTCTGCCAGTTTGATGGTTCACTCCTCTCTGATATCCTTGAATCCACCGATTGACAGTATATGAGGCTCCCTTTTTGTGAGAAAACTCCGATGGCATTCCCCTTATGTATACTAGGTTAATTTCCAAGATAGAGTATGACTATGACAACCCAAGCACTACAAGATACTCAGACCGTGGGCAGTTGTAGATACCCAGCGTTAATTAATCCCTTCTGCCTAATACACCCCCTAGAAACCATGGTTTTGTAAGGGATCGACACTTATTTGGGACCATTTATGGGGTGTTTACTAATTGACATATTCGGGGGATGGGATTCTGTTCGCCCCACTGATGGCGGAAATTGCCCTACCGTACCCATCCAGACGGGTCGCAAGGTTCCGCTGCTAGATGATGGGGGCCGACAAAGGCATCTGGCAGCAACGTCAGGGCTGGCTGGAAGGCTCACCAATTTTTTTGATGGGAAAACCATCTATGAATGGATGTGCAGTATACATAAGGGGGGAAACATCTTAGAAATATATCGTACATATCTTTAAAAGAGTGGAGATATTCCAGCCAGCCACGTTTAACTATCATTGGGTAAGAAACGTGGAATACAAGTGATCAATCTAGGGTGGAGTTTCGCCAACAAGACTGGAGAAAACAAGATATCAGGGCATCACTAACAGTAGTGCTCCTCAAAGATGTGTTCTGCAAAACTCGTGCAAAATAGTTGCTTTTGGGCGGGTAAGGAAATGCAGTGGCCAAGCATTTGAATAGCCCAGGATACCTCTTTCCAGGTCCACTATCTCTTAATAGGTGTATATATATATATAACCATATTCTCAAGTTCCACTTTGTTTGCCCTGAGGCATGTTTGGCACAATTTCATATTTGGCTGCATCAAAACCCTGGCACCCTACTCAAATACCAAAATAGCTGGGATGTTGGGATCTTTGACCCCCTCGACCCCCGTTGACCCAACTTGACTCCCCACATCCGCCGGCACCCCGAAGCGGCCGCCGAAGCTCATCGTGCCGTATGCTGTGGGCGGCAGCCTGCCATGGCTTGAAGGCAGGTTTCAAGGGGAAAATCATGGAAAAATATGGGGAAATCCTCTATCAACGGATGCTTTTAGCTGGGAAATTCATCTATAAATGGTGGATTTTCCAGCTTGCCCCGTTTGATTACTGCTAGTCTGAAAGTGAATTCTCCTTCTCATGATGATATTGTGTGTGATGTTTGAACCTGTCTGAAAAATATGAAAGTCACTTGGCCACTTGGCGATCTTCATTCCAAATACTGTGGTACAACCCAGAAAAGTGAAACCACTAAAGTAGATATTCCCAGTGAGTGTGTCGGAAAATCAGGTACCCCTAAATCCGCTGGTTTAATCATCAGTGTTGCTATCAAAACTGCCGTTTTGGGATATATATATATGTACATACAACATTGTCAATTTTCACCCAAAAAACATCAAAAGTGTTGGCTAGTTCTATATCACATTGTATTCCTACGCCCAAACACCTTGTTGCGCCCAACATCACTGTTAGGTTTAGTTTTTATTTGATTTTAGGCTTTGAGGTTTAAGAATTGGAATTAGGGCTTTAGGGTTTCAGTGCCTATTGCTGAGGGTTGTCCCTTGATTTTTCCATGGTCTTTAGGGTTGAGGGGGCAGAGTTTTGCATTTTAGCTTTTTAGAGTTGTAGGGTCTTAGGCCGTTAGGATCCAGGATGACTTGCGCAATGACGCACAGGTCCCCTACCTGAGCTCTTCAGGCCAGAATGACCCACCATTTAGATAGTGTGTTTGAGAGTGCCCTGGAGAAATTGAGGTCTTTACGACTATTAACGACTATTAAGGACTATTCCATACTATTCCTACTATATCCCAATTTTTTATGGTGGGTAAATCAGGTAAATCAACCAAAATCATTGGTCAGTTCCTCATGATATTCCACTGAAATAGCCCACCATAGGCCTATGAAATTCCACTGAAATCCCAAAAACGGACCGCGATGACCGAGAAATTGGGAGGGGGACCCTTCGGGATACACGTAATACGTACATGTAGATGTATACTTATTGTATATTTATACATACATCACACTTCTACCTGCAAAAGTATGTGTATGTGTATAATACTGTACAAGTATGTGTATATATATAATTTTATATATATATGTACATGCGGAGAGAGAGAGAGAGAGAGAGAGAGAGACTTGGTTCAGCCATTGGGATCCATCTTGAATACGGTAAAAACTCGCACTTCTTCGCAAGTCCCAGTTGTCTCCAGCTCACGAGGCCGCCGGCAACACCTGTGAGATCATGATTTTGTTTTGGCCCCAAGTTGACCCCGAAAAAATCAGGAGACTTGGTCCAAGGGTACCCTCTGGTTATGTCAAAATAGCTATTGAACATGGCCATTTATAGTGGATTTTCCCATTAAGAATGGTGATTCTCCATAGTTATGTTAGTTTACCAGAGGGTAGATTTTAGACCAAACCTCATGTTCATGGTAAAAAAACATTCATGTCCTGTAGATTCTCCCTGAATTTTTTAGTCATACGTCGAATTCCCATGCTGAAGTTTCCGTCCGGAGCACGTTGATGGAGCAGAAGGGGACTGCAGCCAGAGTTGACTGGCCAAATTCCTGCGGGCGGAGCCAGAAACCTGGTCGTCTTAAGGTCCTTGCAGAGTGTTCCAATGCATCCCAACAATATCACCACCATGAGATACTGATATCAACCATCTTCAAGTCAGGTAAGATTTCATATCTTCAACAAAATCCTCAGGACGCAAAATCATCCAAATCGGAGATCAAGAATTTTGAGCCTGGACAAGTTGGTTGAAAGAGTGGAAGGATATCACCAACAACATGAGAACCAATCAAATAAAGATAGGACAAGTCTCGAATGCGTGGTTATAGAAATGATCTCCAGCTTTCTGTCGCAAACATTCCCAACGTGTCTTCCCAAGTTCGGGCAGGAACTTCGGCCCACTTTGACAAACAACCTGGCAACTATCTCAGCTGGGATGTTGTCTGAAACTAGATTACTCAATATTCTCCACAGAAGAAGAGCCAAATGAAAACAAAGGGCAGCGAAATGCAGTACCCTCTGGTCACAAAACATTGCTATGGAAAATCACCATGCTTAATAGGTAAAACATAAATGAATGAGTCATCTATACCATAGTTATGACATTTATGTTAAATGACCACAGGATAGTTTCCATTAATGTTCCCATGTTTGTTGGTTAAATCCCCATGAATCACCAGAAAATCCGAAAAAAAATCTGGCAAGTTTTGAAGCAAATCTACTGCAGGTGAAGATCCCTATTGTTTCCAAAAACAACATTTATTTCCCATTAATCAAATTATATCATTAACATAACATCCCTACTTCTTGGACGAAAAGAGTCCCCATGGGACTTGGCCTTTCTGCCTTTTTCGGGCGCCCCGACCTATTGCTGCTCCGGTCTTCTGCCACGATGATGGGCAACTCCTCCAATATAGCAACCCCGAAAAAGATAGACAAGTACAATCACGCTAAATTAGTTTTCTAGATGTTTTGGGTGTTAGTAGTATGTATGATATAACATGTATTTTATATATATATATATACAGTATATGATATGTATACATACGTGGGTGTCTCTGATAATGAGGTATAACCCCTAAATGGTAAGTTTAATAGGGAACATGTTGGTTATTCAATGAATTTGAAGATACCCTATTTTCAGACAAACCCATATGTATAATCATCCGGAGAATCAAAGATATTCCCATTTGAGTGGTTTTGTTGGAATGTCCATATTCTCTCTATTCCAGGATCACTTTAAATGTTCTAGTATATATAGATCCAATGTATCTGTTCAAATCGAAGTACATATGTCTCTATAATTTGAAATCAAGTACATGTTTGTTTGTACATATATAGAGTGAGACATATGTACCCTGATTTGTCTATATACATATACATCATTTTACATACATAACATATCATAACACGACATAACACGACATAACATAACATAATATGACATAACATGACATGACATTACAAACATATACATAGATATACATAGATATACATAGATATACATAGATATACAGATATACATCTAACCTGTACCCTATCGGTTTTCTACATCTCCGGCCTGGTTGATGAGGCGAAGCTGCTCCAATAATTCTTCGGCCGATGGCATCTCTTTAAATTTCACCTCGGGGGACCGCGCGACTGAATGCAGCCGCTGTAACGCCGCGCGACTGAATGGTACAACCCTTATAAGGATCCATGGTTTCATATGGTTTTATAGGGATCATGAGATAATAAATGAGAATAGTGGGATAATCATGGGATATGAAGGGATAATGATCATTGTGGGTCAACAGAATTGGGTATACTGGGATATATGGGAGAGACTCAACAGGTGATCATCAAACATGGCTGGGAAGTCCCCCAAAACCTGGAAGCCCAATCCACGGGTGAAAAAAATGGATGGTTTCCGCTAAAAACGCCACACTGAAAAATGGAGTTTAGTAAACATAGGAGCCCCATTTTCAGGCACCGAAAAAATTTCACAGCTGCAGCTGGGTCACTGTCTTCACTGCAGAGGGTGAGACCAGCCCTACCAAGGAGCTGTGCGCCTTGGAATAGGCGAAGTCTTGACCAGAATTTTTCGGACGGGAATTTCATCAGGGCTTGGTAACTGCCTGTCCCATTTTGGGAATATAGACCATATACCGATCATGGTTGGGTGATGTTCAATGGGGACATTTAATGACCCATGTTCTGAACGAACTGGATCTTTTCGTTCATTGCTACATGGCAAACTGGTTTCAGCTTGGTAAAAAAGGCTTGCAAGTTGCAGGTGAAACCATTCCTGTGCAGTTTCCCTGAAACCAATTCTGGGAATGTACCGCTTTTACACGATTCCAACAACCAAAAATGTTCAGTGTCATAACTTTTTAAGAACCAAATTGGCATACACAACGTAGGATATCAATGTCAACCTATGTCACCATCATTCGGGTGGTGTCAGATTTCTCCAGATTTCAAGCGAGTGCCAGTGGTATTCCCCCGTGGTACTTGACCCGCCAAAGTCCCGGAATCCCCGAAAGGTGCTTGGATGCATAGCTCACCCTGCATCTGGGTCAAGCGGCAAGAATCCCTTTGGCCCAACGATGCTCAACATACAGACCGATTAGAAGCAAATTCAATCATATCCATAAGCATGTATACATATACATACATGTATATATATACAGTGTATATATATATATATATTAATGTATATATATATATATATATTAATGTATATATATATATATGTATATATATATATATGCATATCTTACACCAGGTCTCAAATTGAACCACAAAAAAAACCATCGGGCCCATGGGTTTTTTCCGGCCGGGCAACGGCTTCCATCTCGGCGGCAGAGTCCCCGAGGACGACTCAGGCCGTGAGGCCGTGGGTAAGATGTGAATGTTGATGAATCCCCATGAAAACATATGAAAACTATAGTATATATCCCAATATCGTTAATATGAATATAACTCTAGTATATATCTATATACTAATGAATATAACATAATATAACTACATATCGATATCATTCGATATCTAACTATCGTTAATTTCTGAATATAACAGAATATAACTACAGCCCATATCGAACTATTGGGTAAGGTGAATGTTGGTTAATTGTGTTGCTTAATCCCCATATTTTTTAAATATATATATATTATATTATATTATATTATATTATATAATATAATATAAAATATGTATGTATATCATAATATATATATATATCATAATATATATATATATATATTATAATATATATATATATATATTATAATATATATATATTATAATATTTATATATATATATGATGTAGCCCTGATCATGGTGTTTCAGACCAAATCTTTGGGATTCACCGAGTCTGGGAAAGAGATTTCTTTTAGCCGAGACAAAATGGCTATATAGGATAAACATGGATAAACAAAATGATGAGGATTCCATTGAATACTGGAGATAAAATGAGATAAAGGCAATCAATGAAACACTGAAAACATGACCAAAAAAAGTTGGGAATCGAACTGATAGAGATCGATGCACAATAAACGATTGGGCTACTGGGCACAAGAAACTTGTGTTTGTCCACCTAAAGCAGAAGAAGAATGCAAACCAGAGATGCAATTGATACAAATGACGACATGACCACGTACTGTCAATCAGAATAAACCTGGAATAAATAGAATATGAAGTTGCAATCTGCCCAAAACCGAATGGTCTGAAAACTGGAATTGTGGATGTTCTAGCAGCTTAATAACGGTCTACCTGACAAGTGTTCATCCACATTTGGGGGCATCAAGTTTGGCCCCACATCCCAACTATTTTGGTCAGATATTCATGGGTGACTCCTCAGAAACTGCCGGTTGACTTCAGAATCCCTATGATCCTTGGTGACACGCTCAGCTCTCCATCTCGGGTCCAAAAACCGGGACCCCAAACTCCAGATGGAAAATCGTGCTCCCCATGATTAGATGGCCATTTTAGTGGGTCTATCTATGTCTATCTCCCTATTTCAGGAGAAGTCCATTTCATATCTCTTGTCATCTACCTCGAAGCAATTGAAACCTAATCAATAGTACAATTGAAACCTAATCAATAGTTTGCCACTTGTCATCTACCTCCAGAAAAGAAAGAACATACCATCCAAAAAAATCATCGAAAGTGTCTCAATAGTGGCTACTCCTCTGGTATATACCCTCTGGTAATTTAACATAGCTATGGAAAATCACCATCTTTAATAGGTAAATCAACTATTTCTATGGGCCATCTATACCATAGCTATGTTAAATTACCAGAGGGTGTGTATATATATTATATTATATTATATTATATTATATATATATATATATATATATTATATATATATATATATTATATTATATATTATATATTATATATTATATATTATATATTATATATTTTATATTATATATTTTATAT
>Ga0126342_10010024_pt1 | contig 16959 bp, 14 predicted proteins | sample Cyp1metagenome_FD_92528 | JGI IMG/M metagenome (GOLD analysis project Ga0126342, IMG submission 92528) | Coral microbial communities from Lord Howe Island, Old Settlement Bay, Australia - Cyphastrea 1 metagenome | ecosystem: Host-associated > Invertebrates > Cnidaria > Coral ... | reverse complement strand
TGATCCTTTTCCCAAGGATTCGCGGTTGCACCGGTTACCTTTTCCAAGGCGGCCGCTGCCCGTCTCTGTTTTCTTGCATGGGATGTTGTGCCACTACCGGCTGGCCTTCCTTTATTGTTACAAAGACCAGCTTCAACATATTCCTTTTTCAAGGGCTTGCTGGTTTCTGGTTCCTTCATTTTCTCACCGGGGGTCCTTTCACAACACCTTTTTCAAGGTTGTTTCCTTTTTGGGCAGAACAGAGAGGAAACAATTTGAGCCTGCAAAAACGGCTTGAAACACATACACCCTGCGGTTTTTCGCACACACACACACACGCAAATCCGGAGGTGTCTTAATACATCATTCTCATAGAATGAACTCTACGGAATTTCGCTTCATGATTGAATTTATTTTCATGTCCTTGCCCTCAGGTTCTTCCTTGAAGGGCCCAGAAATCTATTCCCTCCCTAGCCATGTCCTTCAATTCGCCATTAACAAATTGAAAATTAAAAACATCCGGCAAACCCAAGTCATTACAAAAGCATCCAGCTCATTTGGGCAAACCACGATATTTCACAAAACTGAGGTCGGCCGATGGGCACCGATCAATCAAAACCGGGCGTGTAAGAATTGAGTGCATACCCCCAGAGAGATCCCCTAGGTGTCAATCCTCTGTTGCGTAAACCATCGATTTTGGATGATATTGGCAATAACAATTCTACTGGTGTGAGTAAAGCAATAACAAACAGTTCCAGCATTTACCACAAAATGGTTGGCATAAACCATCAAAATAGTTCATTATATGGGTAATTTACTGTGCTTTACCAATATTAGATATTAGTAAATAGTAAACCATCCTATTTCAAGGAGCCCAATTCTGATCCATGGCCCCAACTCTTTGCCTCCGCTGTGGAACCGTTGGAACCGTTGGAGCGCTTCGTGCCTGCTGAGTCCTGCTGTGGAAGGCCGGAAGGCCCCAATTGGAACTGGGGGTGGCCTTGTATAAACTCACCTGGAAAGCGTCTAAAAATCTGCAGTCAGTTGATGTCGATTGGAATGCTGTCATTTGTTGCCATTCACATTTCTCTCGATACATGTTCACAAAGCTAAGAAAGAATCAAAATAAAGGGCACAAGAAACATCAACAAACACAAATCTAGGTAGCTTCCTACAACATGAACATCGCCAGGATGACGTTTCAAGCTTTGTAACGTTTGACATTTTGAAAGTTTCCATATATATATATACATACAGACCCTTTTACTAACCTTGAAATTGCACGTTTCGAGGTGAGTGGCGAGTTTGTGGCTGGGGGGAATGCTCAGTAACAATCGGTAACACCTGGGCATCGTTGGAATGTTAGTAAAACATTAAAACATGCCAAACATGGCGGCAAGGCGCCTTGCCGCCAGGTCCATTGGATCAGAATCTCTTAGCTCGACGTTTGATGCTGGATGTCTCAACTCTCGACAAAGCCCAAGCGAATCAAAGCCCAACGGCTGACAGAATACATGAGTCATGATCCCTATCCCAGCCAAGGATGGAAATCAAACGGGAAACATAGAAAGAAACAAAGCGATGAAAGCAAAAATCTGGCTCTTTCCGGAATGGGTTTCCAGCTGCTGCCCCTCCTTTTTCGGCAGGGACTCTTCTTCCGAGCTGATCTGCTCGACATCTGCCTAGCTGAGGATGCACAGCTGTAGCCTGGTTGCTACCTAAAAGAAAAATATAAGAAAAGGTTGGCGGTATCTAAATACAGTATGCCCATCTATTTCCATGTTTTCCTCCATGTGTAGTTTTAATTTTAGATGTTTTAGACAGTGTCCAACACCCTGAGGTAATCATCAAATCGTTAAATAAGTATGGCCATGGCACTCGAACATCGCGGGTCAAACTACATATCCATCTACGGGTATGATTCTTAGCTCCCTATGTAATTAGTCCACGTAAGATAATTTAAATAAAGAGTTACTGTACATTGCATGGGGTTCAAGCCCTTTAATGGTGACCCACGCACACATGAATCTTTAAAATTTGCCCCTGGAGGCATTAACCTACCATCTACCCGGTCCCGCTTTGCCAGCACCCCGGGGTGTTACCTGCGAAGCCTTTTTGGCCCGTGGAATCACCTTTTCCGCCTGCCGGTCAGAGGGATGATCTATGGAAAATGTAGTGCTCTGTTCAAGATCCAAATCGCATTGGACTGAATCGCCTTGTCACCTAAAGAATGACACGAAAGAGGCCAACCCAAACCAAGAAGACTCAACATACTCAAAAGGAATCCAATCGTTGCCCCGGTTGTCTTTGGAATCGGAGAGAGCCATTGCATCCAATGCCCTGGGTGATTCCAACAGACATGATAGGCAAGTATACTCCCATGTAAGGTTACAGCAAACCCATCCGAGCAATATTGAATGATCTTAACTAGACGACGGATGGCCCGAGAGCGTAGAGGAGCAGGGTCTTCTCTTGTTTATATGGAGACACCATATTACAAAACAATATGTTAAAGATGTGTTATAGGCAGTCGAGAAGAGCAGTATCAAGACAATATAGCACAAGTACAAGACAATAGTTTGCATTGCAAACACTTTTGAACACAGAAGCTTTTACACACAGACGCTTTTACACACAAAAGCTTTTACACACACAGAAGCTTTTACACACAAAAGCTTTTACACACACAGAAGCTTTTACACACAGAAGCTTTTACACACAAAAGCTTTCACACACAGAAGCCTTTACATACAGGCACTTTCACACACAGACGCTTTTACACGCAGACGCTTGTACACACGGACGCTTTTACACACAGACGCTTTTACACACAAAAGCTTTTACACACAGAAGCTTTTACACACAGAAGCTTTTACACACAAAAGCTTTCACACACAGAAGCCTTTACATACAGGCACTTTCACACACAGACGCTTTCGCACGCAGACGCTTGTACACACAGACGCTTTTATACACAGACGCTGTTACACACAGATGCTTTTACACACAAACACTTTTACACACAAAAGCTTTTAGCAACAGAAGCTTTTACACACACAAGCTTTTACACACAGACGCTTTTACACATAGACGCTTTTACACACAGGCGCTTTCACACACAGAAGCTTTTACACACAGACACTTTTACACCCAGACCCTTTTACACACAGGAGCTTTTACACACAGAAGCTTTTACACGCAGACACTTTTACACACAGAAGCTTTTACACACAGACGCTTTTACACACAGACGCTTTTACACACAGACGCTTTTACACACACACACGCTTTTACACACAAACACTTTTACACACAGACACTTTTACACACAAGAAGCTTTTACACGGAAGCTTTTACACACAGACGCTTTTACACACAGACTGTTTTACACACAAACACTTTTACACAGAAACACTTTTACAAACAGACTCTTTTACACACAGACGGTTTTACACACAAGCGCTTTTACACACAATCACTTTTACACACAGACGCTTTTACACACAGACGCTTTTATACACAAAAGCTTTTACACACAGAAGCTTTTACACACAAAAGCTTTCACACACAGAAGCTTTTACATACAGGCACTTTCACACACAGGCGCTTTTACATACAGCCACTTTCACACACAGACGCTCTTACACACAGACGCTTGTACACACGGACGCTTTTACACACAGACGCTGTTACACACAGACGCTTTTACACACAGGCGCTTTTACACACAGAAGCTTTTACACACAGACACTTTTACACCCAGACCCTTTTACACACGAGCTTTTACACACAGAAGCTTTTACACGCAGACGTTTTTACACACAGAAGCTTTTACACACAGACGCTTTTACACACAGACGCTTTTACACACAGACGCTTGTACACCCAGACCCTTTTACACACAAATACTTTTACACAGAAACACTTTTACACACAGACGCTTTTACACACAGACGGTTTTACACACAAGCGCTTTTACACACAATCACTTTTACACACAGACGTTTTTACACACAGAAGCTTCTACACACAGACGCTTTTACACATAGACGCTTTTACACACAGGCACTTTTACACACAGAAGCTTTTACACACAGAAGCATTTACACCCAGACCCTTTTACACACAGGAGCTTTTACACGCAGACGCTTTTACACGCAGACGCTTTTACTCACAGAAGCTTTTACACACAATCACTTTTACACACAGAAGCTTTTACACACAAAAGCTTTCACACACAGAAGCCTTTACATACAGGCACTTTTACACACAAAAGCTTTCACACACAGAAGCTTTTACATACAGGCACTTTCACACACAGACGCTGTTACACACAGACGCTTTGACACATAGACGCTTTTACACACAGGCGCTTTTACACACAGAAGCTTTTACACATAGTAGACACTTTTACACAACAAGACCCTGTTGCACACAGGAGCTTTTACACACAGAAGCTTTTACACACAGACGCTTTTACACATAGACGCTTTTACACACAGGCAGGCGCTTTTACACACAGACTTTGCCACCCAAACACTTTTACACAACAGAAACTGTTACACACAGACGGCTTAAATGCCCTAGCCCGCCCTATGCTTTGTAATGGCGCCGCCGTTTTTGGATCGTGTCCAAAGAGAATTTTTCCAACGAACGTTGGAAATAGCTTCAAAGAGAAATTAGAAGGAAATTGATCTTTGCATGACAATTTCAGAAGGAACCGGAAAAGACAATTTCATTAGGAATTTAAATTTCGAAAAGGAAATGTACAAAGGGCAGGATCCAGTAAATATGACAGCAAACTTGAAGGAAAGCCAACGGAAATGCAGCCATGAATTTAAAGAAACATTGAAAAGGAAATGAATATGGAGATCGGATTTTAGACTAGCCGTTCCTATGGAATAGTAATTAGAGGTCCTCAGAAGCGAGATGGAAATGTGAAAGGGTGGAGCGGCGGCAAATGAAATTGTAGGTCTTGTAAGGTTTTTTCCCAAACCCTGTCATTCTATACAAAAAGGTCCCTTCCACATCTATATATATATATAGATATACGTATATAGATATATACGTATTATGTATGGTTGTATCCGCATTATATCCCGAACAGTTACAGTATAAAGTCCCCACGGTTCATGGCAAATCTTCCCATGATAAACATATCTTTCCCAGGCATCAACAAACGCCTCCTGAGCACCAACGGTCTTGGTCTTAGTCGCCTTGACCGCCGCCAACTTTCGTTCATCAAGCAGAAAAGGGATACGAGAATAGAACATCGAACTCAAATACAGAGATACAATATACTTATATACAGATATAATTACATATTAGAAATTCATAGAAGTTCTATTTTTGAAACCACCAGCCAGTGGGAGATTGTAAACCCATGTTGCGTGCGCGAAGCATCTGCACATCGCGCAACAGCTGTTCTAAAGTGCAACACATATCCTGACTAGGTCAAATCAACAGTTCCCTCTGCACGCTGTCGCTTGGCTGTTGCAATATGTCATATCACCTTTATGACTCGCTCAAAGATGATTTCCCACATGACGCGTTGTTCAAATGTGTCATTTCATCACCCCCTAGGTTCTTGATGACACATGCTTCTGTTCTGTCGGTCAGGTGCTTGACCCCTGGCAGCTGGCACAGTACCAAGGATACCAAGGGTTACCTCCAACTACACGTGGCCGACAAACAACCCAATATTGCAATTTGGACGCCGTGCACCGAAGGCAAAGACGGGCAATTGTGAAGCCCGTTGGTGCCCCACTTGTGGTTGCCACAGCAATATTGTGCTTGACAGTGTGCCCTGTGGATCCTTGTGATAAGTTCAAAGAGCTATAGAACATCGCCCAGTAACATAATTAGCAGATAGATAGATAGATAGATAGATAGCTAGATAGCTAGATAGCTAGATAGCTAGATAGCTACAGTAGATAGCTAGATAGCTAGAGTAGATAGCTAGATAGCTAGATAGCTAGATAGCTAGATAGCTAGATAGCTAGATAAATGTATATATATATATATAAATAGCAGATAGATGGATAGATAGATAGATAGATAAATAACTATATATACATATATATATATGCAGATAGATAGATAGATCGATAGATCGATAGATCGATAGATCGATAGATAGATAGATAGGTAGATAGGTAGATAGATAGATAGATAGATAGATATATGGATAAGATAAGATAAGATAAGATTAGTTTAGATTAGATAGATAGATGGATGGATGGATAGAAAGATAGAAATATCGAAAGATAGATAGATCAGAGAGATCAGAGAGATCAGAGAGATGAGAGAGATGAGACAGATGAGACAGATGAGATGAGACACATGATACAGATGAGACAGATTAGACAGATTGGACAGATTAGACAGATGAGACACATGAGACAGATGAGACAGATTAGACAGATTGGACAGATTAGACAGGTTAGACAGGTTTGACAGGTTAGACAGGTTTGACAGGTTAGACAAGTTAGACAGGTTAGACAGGTTAGGTAGATTATGGTAGATTAGATAGATCAAATAGATTAGATAGATTAGATGGGATAGATAGGATAGATAGGATGGATAGGATAGACAGGATAGACAGGATAGATAGGATAGATAGATTAGATAGAGTAGATAGAGTAGATAGAGTAGATAGGATGTATAGGATAGATAGGTTAGATAGGATAGATAGATTCGACAGATTAGATAGATTAGATAGATTAAATAGATTAAATAGGATAGATAGGATTGAATAGATAGTTATATAGATTAGACAGATCAAATAGATTGGATCGATTAGAACGATTAGATAGATTAGATAGATTTGATAGGATAGATGGGATAGATAGGATAGATAGGATAGATAGGTTAGATAGATTAGATAGATTAGATAGAGTAGATAGATTAGAAAGAATAGATAGGATAGATAGGATAGATGGATGGATGGATGGATGGATGGATGGATGGATAGATAGGTAGGTAGATAGATAGATAGATAGAGATATAGACAAATAGATAGATTTTTTTCTCATTAGGTTAGATTAGGCTATATAGGTTAGATTGGGTTTGGTTAGATTAGATTGAATTAGATAGATAGATTATTTGCCTGTCAAAATATGATGATCTTCCATCTCAAAAGTCGGCGAGTGGCAGTTACCAAAGCTTTTGCGACCTTCTCTGCCTCAGCGCTGCCGTCAACAGTGCTGTGGTCATGCGAAGCAAAAAATGTGGAAGATGGTGATAAACGGTTTACAGTTTGGCTTTAGGGCGGCTTATATCAAACAAACAAATATATATATACCTATGAGTGAATACACATGCTTCACAACGCAGGAAAGGGAATAAAAAGTGCTCACTATCGCCATAGCCATGTGCTATAATCTTTGAGCAACATTGATGGAAGGCTTGGAAGGGCGATATGGGGAATGGTCATCCAAGGCGGCGCATGTATGTACCAGTGTTGGTGATAACCCTGGAAATCATCTACTGGTCAAAAAAAACATCATCTACTCCTGATGCCATCCTGAACACCGACGGTCTCTTCATCTCCATCTGCGATCTTGCCAAGCCTGCCAAGCCTGCCAAGCGCACAAAACGGGCAGTGGCCCAGCAGGGTCCGTGACTTTGATTCAGGTGGGATACAGATGTACGAGTAACGTGTATATATATATATATATAGATATATAGGCCCAAGTACCCCTGACAATGGGTAAATGTGAAAAAACAAAACTCTGCATAGTTACAGTATTTAATAACCCTCTTAGGCAAACAAACCGGTCAAACACCATGCCGACCAATGACCTTGACACGGAAATTCCTCGTAGAACCCAATAGAAGCCGATACAACTTGCAAAACAAATAGACTCAACGTATTCAGCTCCTGTGAGCAAACATAGCAATGGAATGCAATGGGTAATCTCACATTTATTGAAAAGAATTTCCATTAGCGCTTCCATTTACAGGAGGTCTCCCATTGCCATGTTTGGCTACCAGAGACTGATGCTCAAAATCAAAATCAGTGTTTGGCCATGCTTGATTTCTAAATGAAGTGACAGAACTCATCTAAATTCAATGTGAAGTGATTCACATGCTCTTGTTGTTCCAGCTCACAAAAGCATGACCACTGCCGTGACGGCAAAGCTCGTTTTTCGGACCCTTGGTTAAACGATCCGAAGCTGCAAATTGGTGATGCTGTTCAAAATGATCCTTGATATATTATGAATTAGATATATGTTCATGTGAAACTTCTGTCGTGCATTCGATTTTTTGAAACCAAATACGCGACCAACAGGGGCGTACTTCTTTGAAGGACGTGCACACTTCAACGGCCGGCAATGTTTACAAGAGCCGGGTTAACCATGTCAACCCATGTCAACCCGGCATGCTGGTGAAGAATCTCAAAACAGTGCATTTGCAGCTGTCTTGATATCTTGATAAAGACTGAGCCACTGTAACCGTACCCACCGTGGCGTGGTCCAGAATCTGAGCCTCCCATGTTGGAAGTACAGTAGCAGACCCGTATATAGTCACATTGTCACGTTTTGTCGCTAAAACCGCATCTCCACCCATCCTTGTGCCAGTAGTGACACCCTCTGGCATGCTTCCACCCGTCCTTGAAATGCTTCCTGCAGGAACTCTGGCACTGAACGCCCTTCTGCAAAATCCGCTGCAGTCCACCCCCTCGAGTTCTTCAGATGAAGCTGCGCCCCAGAAGCAATCAGAGCCGCCGCGCAATCGTGCTGCCCAGTCATCAAAGCAATCATCAGAGGCGTCGCCGCTTTGGCGTGGTAAAAGATGTGGTTCAGCGTGGTGACCTGGGGCCCAAACTGGAGATGGAGCTGCCTACGCCTTGGAAACCACAGGCATAATAAATCATGATAATGATAATCGATGATGATTAAGTAACATTCAACATTGATTAATTCATCACCTGGCTCTAAAAACCAAATGGTTCTCATTTGGTGTCAAGATGTGTCAAGTCAGTTTTAAGCCAAGCACACCTTGTGAATCCGATGCTGCAAAACCGTCAGCGAGTACACGGCTCGCATGAGCTTCGTGCGCTTCCAGTGGTCATCCGTCTGAGCATTCACATCGGCTCGAAGCTCAACAAGGCGGTGCACCACCTCGGAACCTCCACCACCAAACACCGCATTGTAAAGAGCGGCCGTGGGATCTAGGTCACTGGCACTTGCAGATCTTAGGAGTTCCTCCATAGCTTCCAATCCGCCATAATAGGCAGCAGTTTCCATGGGACTTACACCAAAAATGTTGATGTGCCGCGGGTTGGAGCCAGCACCGCACAAAAGCTCAATGGCATGTGTATTGTTGGCAGCGCATGCACAAATGAATGGAGGGTGAATCAGCATCCCATTGGTGACCTTGGCCTTGGCCGAGATCAGGAGCCGGGCGGCCTCGTTGTTCTTGAAAAGGCAAGCGATAGAAAGAGGCGGGGTCCCTGCAGCATGCCCGAGGCTCGGATGAACTTTCTTGCTGCCTTGGTTGGGATCTGCCTGACCCTCCAGCAGATCTTGAACCAACGAGGGGTTCCCATTTAGGGCAGCGTAATGAAGGGGCGACCAACCACCATTGTCAGTCTCCCGAACGCTGCGAAAACCATTCTGGTGGAAGAACTGTGTGAGTTCTGATGAGTCCAATCCCATCTGGTCCTCTCCAAGTCCCAAGGGGTCAAAGAAATTGACATCCAATCCTCTGAACAGCAAAGGTTGCTGGTTCAAGAAAGCCCGATAGCCTGCCAAATCCTGAGCCTTCAGGAGACTGAGCATTTTGCGTTTGAGGGCTATCATCAGAACTGGTCCAAGCTTGAAGCGATCCTTTGCCACGCTAAAAATGCCATCGCCAACTGGCCCAGAGCCAGCGCGCAGGGATGCACTCATACTTCCTATGACCTCCAGGTCTCTTGCACCTTTCACTATGATCCAGGAGTGCTCTTGGGAGAGTTCCCGGCAAGTTCTCTCCAAACGGCACCACCCTCTTGCCTGCCAGGTCAAAGTTGTTATCAAATTGGTCTTGCTGGGATTCTCCAATACTGGGACGAGAGCCAAGAAGAAAGCAGACTTGGACACATAGGCTGGGATGCTGTTGATTGCATCCATCAGACTTCGTCCCGAGTTGCTCACTGGATTTTGCCCCATGCTCAGTCTGACACGTTCCTTTTGCGGGCAGGAAAAGTAGTCATACTAGAAGAACAGCGGTTCTGACAGAATCCTTGATGTGGGGATGGGCTTGACGTTCCCTTCCGCAACTTCTGTCACAGGGTTCACCGGAATGCTTTTCAAGCTGCCCATCATTTCCTTCAGAGCATCCTGCAAGACCCTCATCTGCTTGAACTCTGGGTCTGGGTGGTCTCTTGAAACCCACTGGTGTGAAACAAACGCCGCCTGGCCTCTATGCCTTTCAAACTCCACCAGGACCCCTTGGGCTTTTAGCTCTTCATGAGGCTCAGCTTTGGTCATCTTCAATAGTGTTTCCAGTGGTACGGTATACATAGGGAACCGCATGGGAAGCAAATCAGCATCAAGATGAGCCTTCATGGATCTCGCATATCTGGCCAAGGGCGTCAAATTGACCCCCGAAACGCCGCAACACGCCATGACGCCACGGGGTCTTATAGAGTCTACATTCGGAGGCCCCACTAAAATAGTGGTTTCAGCCAAAACCCTGACAGACTCAGCAAGCAGGGCCAAGACTCAACATTGAAAAGACGCTGTCTGTGCGGGAAATGCCATCGGATAACTACGAAAAGAATTCCCCAAACAAGACCTCCTATGAACTGGCGTTCCAAGTCAAGCTCCGGTCAATTGATATTTTCCCTAAGTTTCCCTCCCGTCCCAATCACTTAGGCGCACCTTGTGATAGTCATAGTGGATGCAGTGAAGTTACCGAGGATGCAGCGACGATAAGCCAAATGGAAAAAGTTGTTTCTCACCCTCTCTCTCGCTCTGAAATTCTCCGTTGTTGCCTATCTTGGGGAATCTAATCTAATCCCAGGAATATGCGTTGTTTTGCCGGGGCCTAAAAATTACAACTATCTTTCATAGCATCGTCTGACTCTCATGAGATCTTGTAACATCTTGCAAGTGGGCATAGGTCGTTGCATCTTCAAGCAACATTAGCTAGGAACACCTTGGCCTTAGCTGCTAAATAATGTCATTCATGATTAAAATATATTAAAAGATTAAAACAAAACACCGCGGTCCACTTTTTTCGTTGCTAAATCAGGCTAGTCCACGACCAAACCAAGCTTAGTTCCCTCGGGTTCACGGAGTTCACTGGGCCATCATGCAGTCATGGACTTCGAGCTATCGCAGGCCTCCGAAATGGGCGCCCCGAAAAGGAAGGTACTAAAAAACAATGAATTTCATAGAGGCCTAATTGGCCTAATCATACTTGTTCACTCACCTGTAACATACATTTCCGAGTAATTCTGATGTCCAATAAATATAGTCAGTGGTATGTTAATGGGCCTCAACTGCTAATAATTGATCAAACCACTACTGGATGTTGATGACTCGGAGGCTCACAGTCAGCGAGCGCAAAATGAATGGTCGAAATCCAATAGCAAAAAACATCCAAACTAACTACGTTGGAACTCCAAAAATTCAAGTGATGTGGTAAACCATGGTGAAGCCAATATTCAACAATCTTTAGTTTTACCAGAGATGGGTGGTATTTCTTCCAATAAGAAATTGGAGGTTTATGATTGGGCGGAAGCCACCTTGAGCACAAACACAGCAATATTGTGCATTGGCACCACTGGCCGCTAAAACAAACATCCTTGAAGGGACTCAATCTGATCCTGAGAGGTTAGAATAACAAATGTCTTGCATACAAGTTGCACACACACACATATATATATATATATATTCATATGTAACTATGTGTATACATATTTATATCTATATCTATATATATATATATATAGTGTGTGAATTATTGTGATATATAATCTAAAACTATTGCTTCACATGACCAGAAATGAGATGGATATGTCATAGTCATATGACATATGTAAGTTTAAACAAATCTGTACGGACAACATAGGGAAAGTTCCATTGCAAGGTACAACACCAAGGATTTGGGCTCTCTCTCTCCCTCTCTCTCGGCGACCTGGATCTAGACCAGGCTTTCAGGTAAAGGCGGGTGATGGGATATGATGGGATTATGATTCATGATGATTAGGATGTTGAGCAATTGGATGAGCATCCAAACAATTCCAAACCCCAGCCCTGACGCAAGGATGTGTTTTTTATTTGGCAATCAACACTGATGGTTTCGCAAAGCTTAATTATCAATTTATTTTATACCAGTTTATCTCCCAAATGTGGGGCATGTTGGGTCCTGTCGCCCCAAGCGGTGGTTTTGCCTCAATGACCTTCTCAAGATGCTGGACCATCTGTTGGATCCTCGGGAATGCTGTCCGATACGCTTGGAAGGTGACATTCCATGGCTGTCGATTGCTGCTGTGCCCTCTGGCTGTGTACTGAGCGTACTGTAACACCCAAGGGCCCAAGAAGGATAGAACAAATTTCTCCACATTAGAATGTTGGTCCATTGGTCCATGATATACTGATCATTCTCCATCTGGCATATTCTCTCTGTGACCTCTTCAAATATCGGTGATGCTCAGAACCCTCGGGATGGACAGAGATTTCAATCCTGCGATGAATCCTTCATGTCCCCCCGCTACCATGGCTAGCTTGATATCTTGCCCTGCCCCAAACCAAAACTCAAACAAATACAACAAATATATGGTTGATAGTGGTTATATAATAGTGATTAATAAGTGACCAATACTGGCCAATACCCTATAGGCTATAGGTCTTCGCTCTCCGGGAACGACTTGCCATCCAAGTCTCTGCTGTCGCTGCGTCTCTGGCGTCCAATGGCGATCATGCTGCAAGATTCCCTGCCGACGGGCGAACAAGAACTACTGGTGGCTGAGCCAACTTCAGAAACATCGGAAGTCGTTGAGTCGTTGGGGATCATTTGTTTGTCTTATCTTTCCTGCTAGGTACCATCCTTTACGAATAAGGTTTCATCTGCGTTCGGTTCTCAAACCTGATCAAGGTCCTATGACGCCACCCAAAGTGGGGGTCCCCGTTTCAAGGAGCCAACCTGCCTGGAGAAACAATTATATACGTATCATGTGTCCTAAAAATTGGTCGTAAATGTCTTCACTTCCTATAACATACAAAGCACACACAGCCCAGCATGCATACTTATATATAATATACAATATATAATATATAATATATAATATATAATATACAATATAAATATATATATATATAATATGTATGACTGCATTGTATATATATATTATGCGTATGTGTGTGTATGTTTTAGGTATGCAAAGCTTCCAGCTTACTCTTTTTGCAAGAACCATGGGAAGACCGTCTTTCATGGCCCATGGCCATGTATACCATGTAGCAAGAAACACCGCAGCCGCAGCACCATGGGCACCTCAATGGCATTCCTTGGCAGTTTCCGCAGTCGTTCACGTGTCTGGACGTCCAATTCGCAATCATCTTCCAGGTCCTGGGATCGGTGGGCTGGGATTTTGCTCCAGAAATTTGAGGATTTTTCCCTAGTCCAAGGGTGGATTTACTTCCAGAAATGTTGAATGTACCCTGGACCCTAAGAAATCGAAGATTTACCATTTACCATATTTACCTTTAGAAAACCACCCTCCTCTAGACATGGAAAACCCATTGTTTCCCAAGAGGAACATGATCTACGAGTGGTGGAGTTTCAAGTTTCTACTTGGACCCTCCAAATACCATTAAACACATGCATTTTACGCCATTTGTTAGAGTGTGGTTATCTTAAACCCTTCAACATGGAAAACAAGTCTCAGTGCTAAGTCCAAACCGTTATATTTCCGGGATCCATTTTGAGACACCCTCGGACGGAGTCAGATGGACGTAGCGTGGGGAGGTACAGTTATACTATGTCTGTCCTTGATCTGCACCAGCAGGTCATACATTTTCGAATCACCTGCAAGCTGGGGCAGGTCTGTAAAAATATAGTCCCAATGGTTCCACTGTTGGGCCTGATGGTGATTCAAGAGTTCCGGAGGCAGTGTGAGGTTTTAATGGGTTTCGTGTGTCTATGTTGATGGGTCCATGGTGCATTGGCCCGCGCATTTGGGTGATCCTTTTGCAAGATCCATGCAAAATCTGCGGCAACTAAAGTCATATGGACATCTACGACCATTTCTGAGGCTAAATCCCTAATTTCCCAGAGTAAATCTACCATTTCATGAAACCATCAGCCCATATCACCCCTTTCCGAGGGCTGCCGCATGGCGCTTTTAGCTGCGGCCCGGGCGGATCCGCTCGCGGCAGCGCTCACGTGTCTGCCACGAGTCCAGGAGAGGCGGCTCGGACATGATGAGGTGTGCGACCTGGCGTTGACTCATAAAACGAAGTTACTACGCCGTAATAATATATGTGAATATGTGTTAATAAGCATCATCATCATTCCAAACAAAAACATGCAACATGGAAGTATATATTCACTCTAATGAAACATTATAATGATAACTATTAACTATAATCATGAACTACAGTAGATGGACAAAACAGTCAAACCCTGCAATACGCACTGTGTTGAACGCCCGCACCCCCAAATCTCAATGTCTCAGCGCGCGTGTTACCAAAAGTGATGTTAGGGGTTTGATTTGTTTCGCCCATTGGGGCTACTGCACTTCTGTTTACATTCACATTGAACTTTGGGGGCGAGGGGGTTGTACCGGATAGAAGGGGTTTGAACATTTCGTCCATCTACGGAAGTATTTGGCAAATCACTGCCCCAAAAAAAACATGCCAGTAAAAGTAAAACACAACTGTGTCTAGCTGGTTTGGTTTATAGAGTATATATGATTATATATATATATATATGTATATACTCCACTTTTTACACAATATCTTCCAGTACCGAATTAAAGGGATGGATAATCAGCCAAATGGAAACATAGAAATGTGGTGTGATGTGAATCCATATCAGGTTCATAACAATCTCTCCACATGTTTCTATATAATATATTATCATATATTATCAGTTATCTATCCATCAAAAAACATGTTGTTGTCATAGAAATCATACAGCAGGACCGCTGTGCGGGTTATGGCCACTCAAAAATCACCACCTGAGGGGATCTTCGACTAAAGCAGTGAAGGCAATTCTTTTGTGAAATCCCAACTGTCTGGTATGCGTATAATATATCTCATATACATACGTGTATATATATATATCTTATATATATATATCTTATATATATATATATATATCTTATATATATATCTTATATATATCTCTTATATATATATTTTATATATATTATATATATATTATATATCTTATATATATATATCTTATATATATCTTATATATATCTTATATATATCTGATATATATCTTATATATATATGGCGTGTGTAGTCATACTATGTCATACTTATTCTAGTTCAAAGTCACATTGGAATTCCGTTTCTCTTGCGGGTGTTACGCCCCTCCACTGGAATAAACTATAGCATTGCTCGAGGATCACCAACCTGGATGTTCGTGGTCAGTGTCAGATTCGCCGGTGTTTTCTCGTGGTTGACTTTCACATAGTGATCATAGTGATCATCCTAGTTGGTGCCAAGATTCCCCTTGTGTGGTTAGGAAACCCAATGACAAACGATCAGGATATAACGATGGCATATAATTATACATAATAGGTACTACTACATACGTTATTGATTATTTTAAACTTAAACTATACCTATTCATAGCCATCCAAAAAATGCCGAAGAGATCCGAAAAACCTTTTTTTTTGGGATGCTAACTTGATTACTGCAATCCATATTTCATCAGACTTCCCACTTTTCGATCTATGATTTGGGGGTACATCTATTTGCTACTGAAAAAACACTTGGCTCCTCATGTTTTCCAGAAAAACCAAACCCCTCCACCGCCCTGTTTCCGCCTCTTGATTCAACTTGTGAAGCAGTTTCATGTCCTGACGTCGAACGGAAAGATGTGCGGCTTGGTCATGGGATCCAAAGACATGGAATCCATGGCTTGACATATGGTGATTCCTTGTAGCTTGTCCCTTCAACAACTAAGTCTGGGATTCTACCATACAAACATATACAAACCCTCCAGTAAAGTAGCAGAGATGTGGACAACAACCATGATTTCCTAGCATTAGTTTCAAGGCGCCTGATCAAAAAAATGGCGGATGTATATGGATGTTCCATATGTCTGCTATGTCTGCTAGTTTACTAAATGGCAAACTGAAACACAAAAAAAACAAACAACTTCACCCTGGCTCAACCAACCAACTCCATCAAATATGACACTTGAAGATTCGAGAAATTCAACGAACAAATGAAGGAACAATTACCACATTCCATAAACTGTCAGATATCGTCAGCAAAATGGGGGACCTCCCCGGCTGCCAACATCACCGGCTGGTAACATCGGGTTGTGCAGGCAATATTGAGGAATGATTGTATCAAATCGAATTGAATCCACTTGGTAACATTCAGGCTAAAAAAAATACTAAGCAAGGCACCCAAATGATAGACATGAAATATATATATATAAATAGTTTGCATATACATATATATTTATACATCCGTATGCATGTATGTATGTATGTATGTATGTATGTATGTATGTATGTAATGTACGTAATGTATGTAGTGTATGTAATGTATGTAATGTATGAAATGTATGAAATGTATGTAATGCATGTAATGTATGTAATGTATGTAATGTATGTAATGCATGCAATGTATGTAATGTATGTAATGTATGTAATGTATGTAATGTATGTAATGTATATAATGTATGTAATGTATGTGATGTATGTGATGTATGTGATGTATGTGATGTATGTGATGTATGTGATGTATGTGATGTATGTGATGTATGTGATGTATGTGATGTATGTGATGTATGTGATGT
>Ga0126342_10010023_pt1 | contig 16959 bp, 18 predicted proteins | sample Cyp1metagenome_FD_92528 | JGI IMG/M metagenome (GOLD analysis project Ga0126342, IMG submission 92528) | Coral microbial communities from Lord Howe Island, Old Settlement Bay, Australia - Cyphastrea 1 metagenome | ecosystem: Host-associated > Invertebrates > Cnidaria > Coral ... | reverse complement strand
TATGTCATTTTTAGGGACATAGATGGCTCAACTGACCTGTTTTAAAGGGAGTTGAGCCATCTATCCCCCATTTTTTTTTTGACATAGATGGCGCAACTCAAGATTCTGAGCCATCTACTTTTACCCCAGAGTATCATAATTGTGTGATATACTATGACTATGATGTAGTAAATGAGTTGGAGGATAATCATTGACATGATTGGTTGGATAGGCAACACATCTGGCTGAGTATGTGTCATCGACATGTTGTGCGAAATCCTTGACATATTCCTTAAGTGGAAACACATTGATCTAGGTAAATTATAATATTTCACTAATCTGAATTAAGGCCATTTGAGGATGATTTCCCTTACTTATAACAATGATTCCAGGGTTTGGTCGCAGTGAGGTCGCGATCAAATTTACCCAAATTGATTTAATTTGATTTAAGCTCTCTTGTCTCATAATCAAATTCCATCCGCAACTTGACCGTGGTCAAGTCTAAGTCTAGGTGTTGACACTGCGGTGGACCACCCGGAATCCTATCGATTTTTCAGGTCAACTTTTCTGTAGGTGTGTCTTAAAAATAGGGTATACCCCCAAATATGCGATCTAGTAGTGATAAACCAAAAAACAATAGGGTACCATATTGGTTACCATATTTTCAAACAAACCCATATTCTGGTGTTGATTTTCAAGCTGCAAGAGATAAATAATAAGTAAACTCCACTTTGTCACTGGTTTGAAAGAAAAAATGCAGCAAATCATAGCTTTGACATGCCACAAAAACAGGATTTATGCCCAGTAGATTTTCGCATAAACTAATTCTGGGACAGAGATCGCTTTTCTACATACAATTGGTGGGCACGCATGAGCCATGGGCATTTCATGGCATTTCATGGCATTTCAATAGAAAAGGTAATGATTCACCAGTAGTTTTGGGTGGCAATGACCTATTTTTGGATAAACCCATGTGGATTACCCATTTCCAATGATGTGATGTTCTGGTCGTCCAGTAGACCCTTTGTTGAGGGATGGGACGAGACGCTGCAGGATGGGGCAGGATTTCAAGTCGGCCCGTCCATGTGTCAAAAAGTCAGAACATTTCTTAGATGGGTTTGGTCTGAAAATGAAGTGTACCCCCAAAATTACAGGGAAAATCATTGAAATTGATGATAAACCATTGGATCGTGGGGTACCCTATTTTCAGACAAACCCATATGCAAATATGTTCAGTCGACTTTAGCAAAAAATGAAGGCACAACAACATGCAATCCCCTAATTAAAATTTAGTTACAGCCAAATTCTATGTGGTTTTCATGCCCTACATCCACCATCCAGCGATTTTTTTTTGGGACTATTGAGCATAGTGGGAGGTTCATGCACCAACATGCACCAACATTATTCAAATTTCGGAGGGGCGTTGAAAGGTTTGACCCGTTTTGTCGTTTTGTTGTGGTTAAGTGTCATAAATCCGTGTTTTTTTTAAAACTCCATCTGTTTCTTGAGCAGCAACAACGGGTCAAATATAACATGTGTAAATGTATGTAAATGGAACTCTAGCAGCACATTTGCCACAGTAAAACAACCCTGGCTTATAACAATTCTCATTCATCAAACCCACTGAGCCACCTACCAGGGTATTTCTAATGTATTTCGAATGCCTCTCAATGGGTTGTTTCTCAAAATTGTATTGCCCCCAAATCATCCAAGTTCTTAAAAAGGTATGATGTTCGGGTTGTCCATTTTCAGAAACACTCAAATGGGTTGTGTAACACTGGAACTAATCAACCAACCATATCCATTGAATCCCATCATTGGTTCATTCCTGCGGGTCGGAAGCCTGGTTAAAACAAAAGTGCAGCGCAATCGTTTTCAATGACGACCACCGGTCAAATCGGTCAAATGTGACGTTCAACCAATGTCTCACTGTGGAGAGTTTCAAAGCCAGCTAAATCAGCAAAGTCTTGCATCAGCGTCACATAATCATCCTTTGAAAGCTTGATCTTTTCACTACCTTTCACCACAGAGAGCTCTCCCCTCCGTGACAAGCGGTCGAAGTCTTTTTCAGGATGCGGTTCGTATCGGAAGGTGTACTGGTTTTCGCCGATCCAGAATTCGGTGATGCCCTGAAACTGTGCGTGGAAAGGTTGCTTTGGAGGCACCATACCGATGTCCGCGGTCATCAGAGCCCGGTCGAAGAACAGATCGTAAGGGTCGGTGTCACTGTTCTCGAAAAGCTTGCCGGTCACAATGACGGAGCTGATCATCAAATATCGGAAACCTTGTTCATCCATGGCCCAAGGGTAAGGGACGTCATTATTGCCCACGGGCGAGACATACTTTGTGATGGGGGATTTTGCTGTAAAGGCGAACACATTCTCTCCAACAAACACATACTTCAAACCCTCCAAGTGCAGCAACAGGGAATTTCCATCAAAGCGAGCACGGTGCTTGGCGTGCTTGGGACTCTGACCGACAAAAACCCTCTCTGCAGAAAAGGAGATACAAGGCTCTTCTTCATATCTTGGCATTTCCTCATCGTAGATGGCCTTAAAGACCTGAACCTGGGCCTTTGGATCACCAGGCTGCCGCTGGACTGAGATCTTGAAGGGACGACCACCGTTGTCATGAACCAGGTAAGTAGCCTTGCGGCCATCTGCGCCTGGGACCCAAGGATCTGGGGAGTCCAAGGCCGTTGAGAGATGGTTTGGAGTTTGGAATGGATTTTTTTCCGATTGAAATGGATAAGTCCCTTGGATACCCTCCATGACCCAGGAAGCCTCCAGAACTTCAAAAATTGAAACCCCCAATTGCAGCTTTGGTGCTCACAGCAGCTCTCTTGTTGCCCGGTTCCGGCGCATCGTCCGCCGGCTGCTTCATGGCATTTTGTTGCCGGATCCAAAGAATTCGATGATGCTTCTTTACATAATGACATGAAATGAAACATTCTCATGTATGAAACATCATAGTTCAAGTGTCAATATCTTGACATGTTGCAAGTCCATCAGATTTTGGAACCTTTTTTTTTCCTCCTGAGAATGAAAGCAGCTGGGCACACCAGCCAGCTGACAAAATTACTCCATGAACAAGAGTTTCCCTCTCAGTCGTTGAAGATGTTGGAGAATCAGATTCCAAGTTGTGAAAGGATAGGCGTGTCAATGTCATACACGGTAGCATTGCGGGAATTGCTGGGGGGCTCCACGGGTGATGCACCAACCAAAAAAAATGCAGAACATGGATTGCATGAGCCAATTTCAGAACATCGTTCTCGCATAAATCGTAATTCACCATATTTTGGAGCCTGAAATTTGGCGCAAAGCATTGCGGGTGACCACTATCAGCACCATTTCGCTGGAGCGGTCTTCGGCGTCGCGTCAAAGGCGATTTCCATTCATATATTGGTAATATACGATCACCTTATAATGTCCTATAATCATCAACCTAGCCTATAACCCATATATATATGTGTGTGTGTAATATATAATTAAGTTCATTTATTTTCGATAATACATATATAATCTATCTATTAATTTTTGTGAATCATAATTTCATTATATATATTCCAGTGTACTCTATTAAAAAATTTGTCCCCAACTTCGGAGCGCCTGGCTGCGGCTGGAGCCACTCCTTGAGACGGGCGCACTTCATGGCCTTACCGGGGTCAGGTGATGAAACCAGGCAGGTAACAAGTATCAGTTGTACTGAGTTGTACTGTTATGTCATATTAAATATACAATATATACAATGTTCATCACTGTTCTGATATTTTATGTTATAAACAACTATTAACTAATAATTATACAATATTTTATTTGTAGGTAGATGTATGAGATGTTTCACATCAACCTGAGTGAAGGTCACATTTGAGGTGGTGTCCACCTTTTTCCAACCCGCGGCTGAGGGACAAATGGCGCAAGGATCGCAGCTCTGCACCGATCTCAGTTCTCCAATCTTACCTGGTCAACATCCACGTGTTTGACTGTGCTATCTGTGCTTGATCATAATCTTGATCATTCTTCTTGATTGATTTGCTGCCTTTGTTGCTTATGCATCTCTATTATATGCATGTTTGCTCAGGATATTTCATTTTAATCAAAACATTTATTTGTATATTTCAGTTGTTGAATTTGCTATTTCGGCTCGTCACCATCCCCACTTGCAAATTCTATTCGCAAACCTGCCGTGTTGGTAATTTTTTGGTTCTTCCTCCAACTAACATTACCAATCCAATCCAATCCAATCCAATCCAATCCAATCCAATCCAGTCTCTCTCTCTCTCTCTCTCTCTCACTGTCTGCTTTTTCCCAGTGGAATCCCAAAATCGTTTTTTCACTGGTTGATACAATTACCATCAAAATGCCAACTTTCCCTGCCCGTGTGACCATCCTCTAAAGGGATTCAACGACCCCCAAAGGTGACCAACCAGGCCACCAGGCTGTCACATCACTGGAGGGATGGTCGAATCCTCATATGGCTATGGATTAATCATGATACCGACATTAATGTGACATATACCATTTTTTGATATTTTTTGGGAATAAAACATATGAACATCTATTAATGCCAGCTAGTTTGGGCTCATACTACATTCTATCGTATGTCCCAATATTACATGTATATAAAATCATCTACCCATTAATCCTGATGTTTGCCCCCACATTTGTTTGGTTAAATCACCATTAATATCCATTAATACCATGCGATAATCATACATAGCAATGGACAATCACACAGTAAGTTCGATGATTTTCCCATTCAAAACGCCATTTACAGGGTATTTCGCATTGCCATGTTTGATTACCGGAGGGTATTTTAATGGTTGAATTTGCTAAGATACCCATTTCATAAGAATCCTGATGGTTAAGAATATCATCATAAATAACATTAGTTATCATTTATCAATGACTCAAAATTGGGAAATAAACTCAAATAGTTTACTCAATCATCATTATATATGTTTCCCATTAAATTTCATTCATAGGGTGGTTAAGAATCTTGACTCAAAGCCCAGCGTCTTTCCCCACAGGAATTTGTCGAAGGCCCAATGCTGCCGAGGGCTGAGTGCTGCACCTGTCTGTGACTGAGGGCTAGCTGCCGAATGGTGTTTTTCTTCAACAACTGCAGCAAAAAAAATAAACAACACGTATTTCACCCTCGACTTGCATGAAACAGAAGGATGAATGAACGGATATCTCTGGAACAATGATGCTGGGACACCAAAACAGCATGGACAAATCAGTATCAAACGAATATGCCAATGGAAATTGACAGATTGAAAACGCCCGGAACTCTACAAATGATCGGTTTTTGATCCCCTTGCGTTGTACCAAGGGGGGAAAACTGCACATGTACAGTACCTTTAACACACGTCAAAAAAAATGCAAGGGCTGGAGCCCAAACAGAACTCTTTTCATATCGCCTTTGCACGGGCGGTTGTGTGAGCTGTAGCAACGCTCCAAAGACTAACTAGCTATCGAGTATCCCAACCACCCCTCAAAAGAGCCGCATTTTCAGGTGGCATATATATATATGTATATTTCCATTCTTAGCTAGAAATGAAATGTCATCAGCCAACCATTCAACTTGCAACCCACGCCCCAACAAAAACTTTGGTTGTCTAAAAATATTTCCAATTTCTCAAATTGTCATGCTTCATCAATGTCAACTACAATCTTCCCCATGATTTCATGACCATTTTCCCTGTTAGAATGGCCATGATGAGGCAGAACAACAATGTTTTTTCTTTAGCTCCACGGCACAAATCATGAGCTCCACTACCTCGGCGTTTAGCAACTCCCCCAGCGCTCTGTGTCATTGCGGCCATTGATCTGCACCTGGGGAGCGTACGACTGGCGGACGACTGGGGAAATAATGGAAGTAGTGGGCCACATGGGGGTCCAAAGATAAACATATACTTATATACATATTTATTGTGTATAGATATAACTTGTGGGGCAGCATCGGGATGCAGTTCATTCCACTCCAAAACAGCCTTTTTTAGCTTCAAGGTCGACCTTGCTGGATTGTCTCACTTGGCCACTGGCAAGGTCTTGATAGGTTTTGATTAGCATGTACAAGCAAACATTTCATCATATTTCATCACTGGGGCAGGCATTCCGCATGCTTGGAACACACCGTTTTTTACACCCAAAAGTGAAAATAGGTGAAAATCGGTGGAACTTGGTTTGTGAGTCTTGCTGCCCACCATGTTGTTTTCTTTTAAAATCCTCCTTGCTCTTCATGCTTTTCGACGATGGGCTTTTATTCGAGAGAAAGGCCGTCAAAATACAGAAGGTCAGGTTCCCAAATTGATCCTCGAATGCCAAAAAGGGGCCCAGAAAAGCGGAACTGAAAATAGAACGAAAGTCAAGATGCACCCCATGGTAAGTTCCCAAACTGGGGTGACCTTGACACTTTTGCTAAGATAAATTTTTGGTGGGTTTTGGTGGGTTCCACCCATCTGACCGCGTGTCTCCTGATCATGCACTGGCAACTAGACTAGGATGAACATTTTCCCTGATTTCTGCCGCAAAATGACGATGGGCATTCCGGAAACTTCGGGATGGAATGCCACCAGCCATGATGCCAAATGTCTCTCCCCTCGGTCTCTTCAAGAGGACTTTATAGACATCCTCATGCAAGGCCAAGCTGGTGTCAAGGGAGCCACCAAAAGCAGTAGAGTATAAGAACCCAACGAAAGCTAATGCTAATGAATTCTGGAAGGAAACTCTCCACGAACCTCCCATTCCATCTTCTTGGTAAGTATACATCTGGGAACTTCAAAACGATGAAGCGAAATAGAACATCATTCTTCTCTGAAGGTTGGTAAGCCTCCTGCTGGTCGCTGACCCCAGCCGCAGCTAATGTCAACCACTGAGTACTAAACCCCGGTCGACGATAGGGGTGGCCCCCGATAGCTAAACTATGCTCAGTTGGTTTGTAACTAGCTTGACTATGGTTTTTGGATGTTTATGGATGCTTATGACAGATACATGATATATATATATATATATCTATAGATTCTGAACCATGGTGGTGATATAAACAACTGTGAGAATCGACATATAAACAATCGTTATGAACAATGTGTATATATATATATAAATATAATATGTAGATAAATCATACACACACATAACATACAGATAAACCATATATCATCATATATCACAAACACATATGTGTATATATATATATATAAATAGAACACATCTATATATATATATAATATGCAGATACATGTTCACCATGGTTCATCTATAGATGATAAAATGATAAGAAGGGGTTATAAAATGTTATAAACCAACTTTGAGACATCTTGTAACTGGAAAGGTTGGCTGCTTAGCCCCCCCCCACCTGATCCCCTTGGAAGCCGCGGTGCTCTGTGCCACCAACTTGACCAAGAGAGGCGCATGGACATCATGGCTCCAGAAGGGAAGGCACTTTTTTTCCGGATCTTGTAGGCAACCCATGATTTTTTGATTGGAGGATGTTTGAAAGTCATATCATCGTCTTCTGCTACAGTCCATTCTTTCACTAGTTGGATCATGTTGGATCCGTACCAACCGGCTCTGCAAGGGGTAGGCCGATTCACAGATGTTTCTTTCCTTCTAAGCCCATGCGTCGGGTCTTGACTTAGGGTCTTTATGTCCTATTGCCTCTAGGCCAGGGGTCTCCCCAAAAAAGATAGACAGGAGAACCTCCTACCTTTTTGATGGATTTTGAAAGCGCTTCAACCTTCCATCTTTCTGATTAGGCAAACATTTCTGATCTCTTTGAGCCGAGGTCAAGGTCGCAGCGTGCGATGGTAGTGGAAGAAAGCTGTTCTACGCCACAACTACAGTAGAAGTCAAGTCAAGTCAAGTCAATCTGCCCATTCCAGCGAGACATTCCCGGGACCTGCTTGCGCAGTGCATGCCATGAAATTGATGGATGACTCTGAGACTACACTAGCAGGTATGGATTAAATTGGAAACCATGAAAATACACCATTGAAGATTGTCCGTCAAAATGTCTCAAGAGTACAATGGCTGGAGATGTGGGTTGGCGCAGGGACCTTCTCTGTGTGCAAGATTCTTCGGTCGAAACTGTAATCACAGAATTCGGTCTTTCCCCTACTATCATGTGTGTATATCGTAGTGACTTCAGGGACACATAAACATATTGCAGGCATATGTCTAAAAATAAACGTATAACCACAGGATGGAGGCATTCACGCTTTCCTGATACATGCCAGCCGCATTCCTTCCAAGCGTAAATTTTGTTTTCCCGGTGCCAGTTGCATCACTGAAGTCATCAATTTCATCAAATTCTGGCCACATCTGGGCCCGTGGCCCTTCCAATCGGCACACCAAAGATACTTTGTACACTGAAGCATTTACATTGACAATTATTCTTTAACATGTCTTGACAAACAAGAAAACACACGCACACCCGTGTGTGTATATATATATATACACACAATTATACACATGTCACACCAAACAGCAGCAGTTTGTGATGAAAAATGTAGACCTTCCAGCAGTCAAACATAGCTGTCCGTGAAATCACACATGAAGGTCTTAATGAGAAAATCATCCATAAATAGGGTATTTTCCAGCAAACCATGTTTGACCAGCAGAAATCATGGGGTGTCCATCCCTTTGGGGATCACCGCGTCGTCACGCCACGTCCTCACTTCCTTAGTCCAGACCGGCCATCGCTGGGCCAGCGTGGTGTTTCTTGGTGCGGCTGAGGGGCTGGAAGACGTACAACGTATCCTGGTGGCACGGGGGGTCTTGCATCGCTAGTGGACAGTAATGTTGAGGATAGCAATGCCGCACTGCAAAACTTCAGCTGCCCAAATAAGTTCGAACAACACAGCTTGGAGAAAAAAATGCCATATTTGGCAAATGCATGCTCGCACCTCTGTCAGACGTGCAAATTTGAAACATCTACAAACCCAAACATGAAGTCAGACTTGCATATTCTTTACATCATTCATATAGGGCCTAAACATCAACCAGCCAATTACAACAATTCATAGCAGTTTAATATATTATATTGCTACTAAATGGGATTAACTTAAAGACATACCCATATTCTCAATAATCGCGTGATTAATCCTCATTATATAATAGATATTAACGTAAACTAACTACTATGAACGGATATATAGCAACTACTATTGTTGACTACTATTCATTTTTGGATATATAACAACTAACCTAAAATACTATTATTAACTACTATTCATGGACAACAAACTAGTAGATATATCCATAGTAGATATCAATCCCATGCCCATGAGTTATCATGATTAATAGATACTAGCATAAAGTAAGTACATCTAAGTAAGACACGCAACCACTACTAATAATGGATTAAACAGCCACTACTATTCAATAGGTATCATAACATTAATAGATATTAATAGACACACACACACATATATATAATGATACATATATGTATATATAGTGATATATATATATGTATATATATGTATATAAAACCCACTATTAATAGAATTTCATACATACATACACACACACATATATATATATATACATATATATATATATATATATATCGCAATTATGTAACATATTCATGGGAAGAGGGGTTCCCGAATCTCCTTTTCGCCAAACTCCACCGAGTATCACAGGAGGAGATGGCGAAGATCCCAGGTGCCGCGGCCAGGGCCCCGTGGAGGAAGGCGGAGCCCAAATGGATCTCTTCCGCCACGGTGCCCGAGTCCACCGTGACGTTCTGGACATTTTTGACCCGACAAAAACCATGGGTTTTACATGGGCAAACCTTGGAAAACCCCATAGTTTTTAATAGGTTTACTATGGTTCAAACCAATGAAATGGGTGGTTTTACTATGTTTTACTATGGTTTGAATGAGTAAAACCTGGGATTGAATGGGATGTACTGCTGTTATAGATTGTTATTGTGGTTGGGTAGATGGGCTTGAGCAGGGAAGAATCTGGGTTTAGATCTCATAGAAGAAACAAACATGAGGAAAATTAATGAGTATGACAGAGCTGGCTGTTGTCATCTCACCTACACAATTTTTGTATTTTATGGTGGTTTCAACCGATTGGGATTACCATCCTACTTTTGGATGTGACACGTCATCCAAATTGAAACCGCCATTCTTTGGGCTTCCCGACTGCTGAACAATCTGACTACCAACTCCAAGGTGCCCCTACTTCTGGGTAGGATCAACCAATCTATTTCGGTATACCCTCCGGCAATCAAACATGGCGTGCTGGAACATGTCCCATTGATTCGTTGAGTTTCCCAGCTATAAACCTCCATCTTTAATGGGGTTTCCCTTATTTCCCCATGTTTTTCCTTCCCCTATTGTTTATAGGCAATTTTCCACCCAGCCACGTTTGATTACCTAGCAATCATTCCCGCCTTGGATCGGGCACCTTTGAAGCCACTCTCAGGACCATAGACCTGGAATCAGAAGGCGACTGAGAAACTGAACATCCATTGGAACGATCTTCCATATTTTGATGTATATGATTCATATTTTTCAATGGATGTATATTTTGATGACTTTGTTGATGACTTTTTCCCATCCATATTTATCCATATGTGCAGATCCGCTGGATGTGGTATCTTTACAGGTGTACCTAAGTTTCAAAAGGAACAAAAAACACCTTGTTTTTGCCACTCCTCATGGCATAATAGAGGTTACTGTACTAGCCACTGGCTAGCTGGGTGTGGAAGAACAGGTAGGGCCTTGTACATGCTACCATCAGATCGGCCCACAATGACCATGCCGTTGCCATCAATCATGGGGGCACTCCAGTGTGCCTGAGCTGTTGGTCTGTGAACGGGATGACAAACCACGAGTGCGTGCATGAAAAGCCTGCAAACAAACAATTTCGCAGGCGCATGTGAAAAAATGTATATAGTATGCACATGATATATCCATATTCTCATGTGCCACATCCGAACAAATAAAACACATACACGATCCGGTCACGCACACACACACACATGCACATGCAGGCATGCGAGTGTTTGCATATCTATATAAAAAATAGACTTTAACATCTATATGTACAAATGTATACAAATTTTCCACCCCACCCCGCAACAAAAGTACACCTTGTTGAAAAAGTGCATAAGTACACGTCCAGTTTCCACCCTGCTAGAGAAAAACATGCTAATAAAAACTGCCCAGTTTCAATCGGTCCAGCTCTTAATTTATGTCTGGTAAAGGTATGACGAGTTTCCCATGGCACAAGATGACTGCATTCCAAGGTTTACCTGGAAGTGGTCCCTTTTAGCAAACCATCATTTTTTTTGGGGGGTCAACCATCTACGGTTCCTACATACATATACGCGCGCGCATATATATATATATATGCATATGTGCATTTTCTTATATATGGCATATATATAATATACTAAATGCATATAAACATAAATGCACATACACATATAAACAAACAAACAAATAAAGAAACACATAGATAAAAAAATGCATGAATAAATCATTAATTAATTAGTTAATTAATTAGCACAAATATACATATTGCCAACAAGGTGTTCCCAGTTCCCACATGTTCCCACCAGCTGACGGGCACGCACTGCGGCGAGATGTGCTCCTTCAAGCGCACGGCCGTGCCTTCAGCGTCCCCAGCGGCCATGCCCAGCAAACCGCTGTAGGGTTTCACCAAGTGGCGCCACAACTGGTCTCCTGGGGCCGGACTCGAGAACCTGGAGCTAAATGGGAATGGGAATGGTATGATGTCATGATATATGATGATATATGTTATGGTAAATTAACATAGACCCTGGCAGATAGGGGTTGGAAGACTAGTTTCCATTAAAAATTGGTGATTTTCAGGGTCTATGTTAATTTACCAGGGTGTATGTTATGGCAACAAATTAAAACTTATAGTTCATGAACCTGTAACCTGAAAATACTGTAAGTTTTTTTTGTTTGTGTATGTGTGACTCCACGTGTTTTCACCATCATTCATTCATGGTCGCTGCAAATTTGCTCAGATGACCATCCCAAACATTCCAGACTATGGGGAAAATCCCAAAGGACCAGTAGATCATCTAGATCATCTACAACATGTAGCATGGGGGAGCTACGTTGCCATATAGGTTTGTCTGAAAAATAGTGTGTGTGCCATTCCACCCAATATACATGGCCGCTTTATGGATGTCCCCATTTTCAGACACAGCCAGATTTAATTCTGAGAGCAGTAAGAAGCGCTTAATGTTCGATCAATCTTGGGTGATAGGAAGCTACCGAGCTTTACGAATCGACATGATCACACTCAGATGCCAATAGTGCCAATGAGATCAGGGTAGCTTGGGTGCTTGGTTGCTTGCTTGGTTGATCTTTTCTGTTTTATTTTCACGTTAATTGAAGGTATGTTGTGGGGAAAGCTTTTCTTCGGAGTTTGTGATGGTAAGCCCTGCTCCTGTGTGAGCGTCCAAGGCTAAGACCTCTCCATGGCGGTTCCTTGGAGCAAAAAACCCTGGGTTTCACAATCCAATGCAAGCTTTTTGCAATCCCATGAGCGATTTTTAGTACAGCAACATACAGCAACCCCCCCAAAGATAGAAAACATATGAAAAAATGGACACCTGGAAATATCCTGGAAACACTTTTCTATCTTTTTGGGGCGTACTATGCTCAACCCAAATCAAGGACAAAGACAATTCATCACTACTTCTTGCATCCCCGCAGTTGAACTTGGTGCCCTAATGGAGTCCTAGGCCCCACATTTCGAACATCTTCCACCCCAAGATCCTGGTTCTACATGGTCCAATCCGAACCGCAACCGAGCCACTCCCCTGTCATGAAGGACCCCGGTGCCACCACCACCGCCAATGGATCCACGTTTGCGATGTGACCCACCTCAGACTACAGTATTGTCCGTTGAGATCGAGGATGGGCATGAGTCGAACCTGAAGGTTTCCAATTTGCGCCACACAAACGCGGCGTCTCTTAATGATCTAGCGTTTCTTTTTACATGCACAGTGTTAAACCAACGTTCAAACAATCATTTGTGGGGAACAATTTTGTCCAGATCATCCACTGCACAACGAAGCTTCTCTCTTGATGGTGTTGCAGATCCCCCGTAATTACCTAAGTTCCAGTGGGGCTTGTACTTACAGAACTGGTCCAGCGGGTCTCGTTGATACATCAGAATCTTGCCAGAAGCGAAACCAGCAACCAAGCCGACGAAGCCGACGTCTTGCCGGCTTGGGACAAAGGGGTGTGATACTTCGGTGCCCCTAATTGATTAAATTTCCACCGATAAATCCCGCAAAGCCAGGGGTTCACCGGATCACCCATGCCAACACATGAGAAGGTTTCAAACATCAGGCCGTCCCATTGGTAGTGCCCAGCACTGCCCACACAAGCACATCTGGCTGAGCAGCTGATGGATATGTATTGCAAGGCATAGTGGTCATCTGCAGAGTGCGGGCCGCTGTCTGAGTTTGACATTCGATCTGGCTCAGAATCAGTGACCCCAAGCATAATTGCCGTTTTATTTGCAATACCAATCTTGCGCGAATCTGTATATGATTTGGTTTAATTTTGAAATACAAAACTGGTCAATCTTGTAGGCCCACTGGTCCCCTATGTTTGGGCCATACGGCTTTACCCCCCCTTGATCATAGCCTTTCAAGGGGTGCAAAGGACCATGACAACCACAGTTTCCAGCAGCAGCCCCTCTGGCCTTGTACCACTTTTCCGTCCCATTCGACAAGAAAAAGGCGCGAACGATGCCAGTGGTTCCTTCCTTAGCAGTTTTAGGACGGACACCCTTGAATTTAAACCAGGGTTTGGTCACTGATGCTGTGCAAGACTTTGGGCCCCGCCAAAACATGGAGGATCTGAGTTGGACATTTCAATGGGTCTGTCCCCAATTCTTGGACCTAGGTGATGCCATGGAGTGGCTTCAGACCAGATTCCATGCCGAAATTCTGCCCAAAATTGCTGCAAGTGTAAACCTAGGCCGCAGGATGCCGGCGGATGCCAGGCCTGAGGGGCCTCAAGGGGTTTCAGATTGGGGAGACAAGAATAATACAAACATGCTACGGTTGCTGTGCCCAAACATCATATAAATCACACACATTATAAGATCACACCCACACACACACAACTCTCTCTGGGCTAGATTCCAGGATCACAACTAAATAAGAACGAACCTTCGAGCATACACACACACACAATCTGTAATTATATGTAATTAGATGCAATTATCTATAGTAAATTATGTATAGTAATTATTCGAAATCACCAGCCCAAGAGTGGATACAAACCTTTGGCCTACCTATCACCACCCATCAATGTCAGGCGCGCTGCCAGATGGTTCTTGGGCCCTAAGCCAGCGCCCCCATCGCTGAAGGACGACCGACAACACCCTGGCAGCGTCTTCCACAACTCAGCACCTGTGCCGGGGAAGCCTTGGGCGTACGATCCCATACTGTGGATGGAAGAAATCCTGCACCACCTTGGATGGTTGAAACCCTGTATATAAATAACGATGTAAACCACCTATCAACACCTATCAACTGGTGCGGGATTTCTTCCACAGTACGAATATCATGTATAAACATCATGGCGCATAAGCAGCAACCATTGAGACCTGGAGAGGAGGCACGACACCGGCCAACGGGACAATGGTACAACGGTTCAGGGGAGGTGGGGTCAACGGAGTTACGAGGCAACGGGAACGGGCCCATGGGACACGGAAAGGGACAATACAGCCAAGGCCTTCCAATGTCGAAGTAAAAATGTAGTATTTGGGTAATGTCTAAGCTGAACTTAGTATTTCATTAAATACAAAGTTCACCCATGGAAAACAAGGTTTAACCCAGAACTTATTGTTTAACACACTGTGGTGTCTCTTTGGCTCACGGATTTGTACCTCTGAGGTGCAAACATATTCCAGAAAAATTATTATGTCGGCTGACATCAAATGACACGTTTGGAATTACCCACATGTGATTATGAACAATGAATCCACCAGTTGGCAGTTGAGCCACTCTTCCTCAAACTATTTCATGCGCATCATTGTTGTCTATAGAATCTTTCCGGATGTCAGATTTGACACATGCCAGAACACCGCCAGCTAGGGAAGTATCAATCTACCCACGCCCCCGAGCAGCACTTAAATTGGAGCCAGGCCCTATCCACAGTGGCGCCTGTGGTCAGGTTGAGTTTGTAGAGGCCGCCTGCGAAGTCCATAAGTACAGTGCTCCCATCCTGGCAAGGCTTCCAAGACCATCAACCTGCTGGCCCCCATGGCCAAACAGGCAATCTTCCCTCCAGGTACCCCAAATTGCTCCAAGGGACACCAGGGAAGAGCGGAGTGAGGTTCCACACGGGGACATCAGTTTTGTACTCCTGCGGGCACCGGGATCTATTGGTGAGTTGAACCAACTGATGATCCCCTGAGATCACCAAGATGAAAACCGTAGGAGACCAATGCTCTTGCAAAGCAATTCACCTGAAACAAAAAACACAGAGGCTGAACTTTGCCAATAGAAAAAAACAACCAAACTGTTAGGCCCTAAATTCTAGCTATAGGTTGTGCTATCATCCCATTTTATCCGTTGCCATCACGCCCACAATGGCCATGGAAACCTAGTACCAGCCATATGTTCTTTGCAGTTCCAATCCATGTGCCAAAAAACAACTGGTAGAACACATGAAAACACAGCTGAAAACTTACAGCTTTGTTTTCTAGCTTGTTTGCTGGTGAAAAACTCACAGGGGCAGCTCAATTTCACGCTGAGAATTACATATCCAGCAGAGCATAAATTCAAAATCATTCGAGGACGGCATCCTACTTTCATGTATATATAAATTATATATATATATATGCCTGGACCCCCATTTGTATCATTTTTTTTGTTAGGGTTCGATTCTAGAAAATTCCTACTCGACCTCAAGTTAAAAGTGTTCGAGTTTCTGATTTTTATGCATAGCAAGTGAGCTAGAAGACAAGTGCCAGGTACGGTGACCAAGTGATCCAAATTCCATCAATTTACAATGAACATGGAAAAATTGGTAGGCCCAAAATTACCAATCTGAGGTTTTTTTTTTGAATTTGTGTGTTTTTTTGAGCTCGTTTTGCAGGTTGCAATTTGTACGGCTTAGACCAAAAAACAGAAAATGAACGTTTTTGGCCCGAGCCACTTTGGTTGAGTCAAGATTAGCCCAAATAGCTTTGCAGGGGCCATGCGCCATGCAAAACTGGAAAAAAAATAAAAATATGCGATTTCTGAAGATTTGTGCATTTGGCATGTTCTAGGAATTTGTGTTCGTTTTTCGAAATGTGGTACGATTTGCAAATGCAAAAAAAAATCCCTACGAACGAGGCTACAGGATGTACCGGTATATATATATATATATTTCTGAGCAAGGAGTAGCAGGGGGCTCATCTCTGAAAATATCAACCGCATTTTCAGTTTATCGTCACTTTATCATATTTTATCACCGTCTTTGCTGGTCATCTCCCCTTTTCAGTTGGTGAATCCCCGGCGCAGCCAGGGCTCCCAAAGTTTTGTGCCCTTCTTCACGTCTAAGCCTTGGCATCGATACTCTACACCGCAGGTGCGCAGAATCACACTGAAACATGGACCAAATGCAGTCAATGAGCACTCGCATGCACAAATGACCATTTACCTCAATATGCATACGCATCATGTACTGGATATTACTGGATGTATGCCCCAACTATCGGATTCATCTGGCTGAGGCTTCTTGTGGGCCATGTGGTTCTGGTACGCAAACATCGCAACCAGAAATCCAAATATACCAGTAGTACCCGCACGAGGCGGGGCGGAAGTTGCCTTAAAGATATATATAACACCTTTCTCATCTATAGAACTTGCATGCGCCGTGCGCCAGCCAAGCCCGTGCGTGCGTGCACTCTGCGAAACTGGTGTCTTGTTTCACATGTCACATTTCAAGCTCCACTTCACACTTCACAC
>Ga0126342_10010022_pt1 | contig 16960 bp, 18 predicted proteins | sample Cyp1metagenome_FD_92528 | JGI IMG/M metagenome (GOLD analysis project Ga0126342, IMG submission 92528) | Coral microbial communities from Lord Howe Island, Old Settlement Bay, Australia - Cyphastrea 1 metagenome | ecosystem: Host-associated > Invertebrates > Cnidaria > Coral ... | reverse complement strand
AGCAGCACCCCGCAGCGCCGCCCTGCAGCAGCACCAGCATGCCCGCTCCAAAACGCAGACATGCAATTCCTTCTTTGAACCCCACTTGCTTCGCTACCTGGGGAAAAATGACTATATCTAGAAATTGCATGAAATTGGATTTAGTTTGTGTAATGTAGTCAAGTGCATTCTGCAGTTGGCCGAACATGGTGTAAAGTAATCTCTTCTCCATAACGTTAAAGGGCCCCCCCGCTCCCCATGCTCAGCTGCCCCCAAAAAAAATAACTTTCGTATGGAAAACAACTGAACAGCAAAGGAAAAACACGTCACATATATAATTATTCCAAAAGACTCCAAAGGAATGAAACAACAAAACAAATAGGGGAGATGAAATGAACATGTAATGCATAAGAGGCTGAAGTCACCAAATAGAGGGGTTCATGGTTCATGGGTATGGCAGGCAACAAGGGTTTTTCAGAACTTCAGGGTTCTGAAAGTCGACATCTCCAAAACTCGTCATATTAGGGGAAGTACTTCCATATGGGGCAATGTCGAGCGAACCGTTGCATTTTTTTGCCGGTTGGCAAGGTGGTTTTCTCAAATGTCATTGCCATCGCAGAAAAAATACAAAAAATACCAAAAAATACTTGACTTGACCTCGTTGGATTTCTTCATATCTTGAAATTTGGTGAAGATAAGCTCAAAAGAAACGCTGAACAACCACCACATTTCAACCACAAGGCCTTTGACCTAAAATTATAGTTTTGCAACTTGAGGCGTTTTGGATCCGTTACGTACAAGTACACCAGCAATCAAGAACATGTAGAGGACGCAAGTAAAACAGGATGACACCCAAATAGAAATATGGCGCGGAATTGATGACAGAACATACAAAATACAAAAACAGTTGGGTCTGAAAATGCCTAAAACATTTGAAATCATTAAACATTACATTACAGCGCATTTCAAACCCATTTCGCATTGGAATGCTCCTCAGGTTTGGCATCGCCTTTACCTCTAGCGTTGTGAACTTCCTGGACACACTTGAACGGAGACAAGATCCAGCATACTCTTCCTTGCTGAAATATTTTGGTTCCCTGGATGTGTCCATCCTCACCCTGTACATGTCCATGACTGGTGGCCAAAACTGGGGGGTTTTCTACGAAGCCTTGAAGACAGTGCCTGGTGGTGAAGTGTCATGTATTCTCTTTATCCTGTACGTCACATTTGCACCTGGGCAGCAAGGATGTTTTGGGGCAGGTGTACTGCGCAGTTTTTGGGGCAGGACTTCGCTCAGGGTTGCCCAGCCGCTGCTGCAGGCTCTCTTTGCTGTGGTCAACATTGTAACTGGTGTCTTCGATTCTTTGCAGCAAAGGTGGATGGTTTGTTCAAGATAGATTTTTGTATTTGGTGCTGTCCTTTGGACAAATGAAATCATCTGATTTGACCTGTCATTCTGTATCAAATATATAGTTGGTCAGGTTACCATCAACACAGAAACATACAGAAACACTTCAGCTTTGGGTTTTGGCAAACATCATCCAAGCACTTGGTGCTACTGCAAGGCTGTACAGCCCAGAGATGCAAAATAAGCGATGATCATGACACAGTCACAAGCAGAGTGGTCCAACATTGAAGACTATCTCTGCGGATTGCCTTTCGTCTCGCAGCGTTCCGCAGCAGTCAACCTAGGTTGATACAGCACTGCAATCCAGCAAGGATGACCGTGAGGTTGCTGTCCAGGAGTTGTTCGATTTTTGTGCAGCTAGATCGACATGTGTAAAACAAAAACATACAAAAACAACTATCTGAAGACTTGCGGTTACTGTTGGGAGAGCCTTTCTTGACAGGACGAAGTGGAACACAAGAAGTCGTACCTGAACCACTTACGGGAACTTTTTGAGGCGATAGACGTGTCAGCCGAAGGCATGATATCACGTGACACCTTGCAACATGCTTTCAAGCATGAGACAATTGTGGCCTGTTCGCAAGCTTACAGCTCACCAAGATATCCAAGATTTGCCATCGACAGAAGCATCATGAAGTTTCAATGGGCTGGCAGTTGAATGTCTTGAGAGATTGAAGAGATGCAGGGTGTACTTTCGGGTCCTTCGTTGATTCTGTTGCTCAGGTCGCGTACTTCAACTCCCTGAAGATCGATGCTCCCGATGCAAAAACCCTCTTCGACTTGCTTGATTACGACCAGTCTGGGGAAATCGATTTGGAGGATTCTTCTGGCGTGCAAGATGCTGTAGGTATGGAGTGCAGTTTCATCTAGTTTGGCTTGTTCTAGGTGAAACCTGTTTAGATTAGATGGGGCACATTCTACATTTTGCATTGTTCGCCATGAGAGAAAGTACAGATGTCTAGAATTTTTGGGAATTGGCGAACTTGAACCTGGGTGACTCTCAATTGCTGGAGCAATTTGTGAGGAGTTTCTGCATGGCTGCTACAGCTTGCACGGTGATGCGTCGCACCTTGAAGCAAAGATTCTACAGATGGAAGTAAGGCAAGGCACAGCTGGAAAGTTCCAGGAAAGAATGGGAGCCAACTGCTGAGCCAAGTTAGTTGCTGTGTGGCTATGCCTTGGATAACGGCCAAAGAGAATATATGACAAGTAGTCTAATGCAGTCACATGAAGTCACCTTGTTCTGTCCGATGGTCTTCTTTGTCGAAATCATGTCGGTCCAACGGGCAATTCTTGCAGTTCTTGCAAGGCGCTCCATTTCCATGCCATGCTTTTGTGTCACAAAGTTTGCATTTGCTGTGAAGGTTTGTGAAGGAAATGTTGATGCAGTTGATGGATGACTTCCAAGATCTGCGGAAGAGACGTTTGCGGCGCCCTTCGACAGACAGGGTCGACAAGGGGGACCGAAGCCACACCAGCAAAGGACTTCACTGACGCAGTGATCATGGTCCAAATGTCGTTGATATTTTTGTCAAGTGAGCCAGGAGCTGCACTTTGAAGCTAGTCTTAGCATACATGTATAATGCAAATGGCCCACAGGCATCACTGCATCCGTTGAAGTCTTGATTCTTGGACTTGTTGATGGTTTCTCCGAGTTTCTCCATTGAGTGATGCTCAGTGGTGTTCAGTACAAGATCATTCACTCATATTCACTCTATGAGCTCCATGAATCTTGACCCGTGCCTTGATCCCAGTGAGCCAATTTTGTTCCGATAGCACCGTCTCGCAATGAGTGGTGTCATGGCCCGCCCAGACCGCCATGGCTGCCGAAGGCATGCCAACTGGCCCATACTGGCCCTGTACTAAATCTGTACAGCTCTGCGAAACGCAGTGCTTTGGCTATAGATCGCATTGCAGCAATTGTTGGTTTGACCCAACTTTGTTTTACTGGATTTTTTTGCAACAGTCTGTTCGACATGAATGTCAAAACTTCATGTTTCAATTGCACCGGAAAAAAGTTCAGCAGTCAGGGTCCTGGCACCGCAAGCGTGTGCATGCAGTGCTCAGCTGAGCACATAGAGATCATAGACATGTTTTCTTTCACCTTCCAGTCAACAGTCTGGTGATGTTAAAATATGTTAAGACTTAAGAAACCTAGGTTGAACCGCATTAATGATTGAACATGAGTGAATGAGCTTCAAATTCTTCAGGTTTTTTTTTGGGTGATCTGGGTGATGCTCTTTGGATCTTTTAGGAATCTCATGGTTTTTTTGGGGAGCGCCATAGGGAACCTGCCTCGACGGCAGCTTTGCCAGGCATCCAGCACACCGCGGCCTGGACAGAATGGGGCAGTGGGTTCGAGTGGGTTTCCAGGAAAAGCCACAGGTTTTGCCAACCCTTTGCCATCCAAATTTTGGGGGTTGGGACTTTGATTGTCTGACTCTGAAACGTCAGCATATGTCAGCATCCTTGCTTACACATGATGACACCACTGCAGAAAAAGCATCAGGGATGTAGACATCCAAGATGGTGGGAGAAATCAAGAGTTGCAGGAATAGATTGCAGAAGCTTAAAAGAAGCAGCTGGAAGCAACAGAGGAATTTGGTGCAGTTTCAGCAATGAATGGACATGAGGGCCAGCACGAAGCAAAGAACCAAAGGGCAGCAAAGGACAACAATAGAAAACTTGCCTGCTAGATCCTGCTAGAACAAAGTTGGAAAAGCCATAAACTGTCTCTGAGCGAAAGCTTGAAATTAGGAGACTTTCAGGAGACCTTGCCATACCTTTCCTCCATATAGAGACTATCACTTTACTTTGGGTTCTCGGGTTTGTGGCTTGTTTGTTGTATGTTGTTATATAATAATATTACATAAGATTTGTTGTGGTTAGGAACAGGTTTGCAATGGTTTGCTCGTGTTGATGTCATGAATCTTTGAGAGGTTCGTTTGGCATAGCATCATGAAGTGGAAGATGTCAAGCCGGGCCGAGCTTTGTACATGGTGCGTTGTGGCCTCTCTGAAATGCTTTTCCATCACGAAATGCAGAGACCAACATTGTACCATGGATGATCATTGATGTTTAATCGTGCGTGTTCAATCGTGTTTGTATTGCCTATATTATTACACACACATATACATATATATATATATTACACACGCACACTTGTGTTTTGTACGAATTTAATGTGTGTGTGTGCGCGTAAGCCAGGCAAAAATCCGGAGGAGCATTCCGCATGTTCACCAACCCATGACACCACACTGAACCAAGGTCATCGGTCCGACAGGATACAGGCCCGATTTAGTGAGTTCATGATTCGTCAAGTTGCCATTCACAGGGCACCCAGCCAACCCCCACGGTGATATAAAAAACAGTGTCCATCAGCGTGACATGAAGCGGATTAAGATTCATTGTGACATATTGTGACCTGAATCAGATGTAGACAGCTTGCCGTACTGTTTGCTATGGTCATTCCTGTGTGGCAAGGCCTTCCAATGTCAGCGTCGGGATCAAAGCCGATGTCTGAAGATAGCTTCTGAAACGGAAATAGCTTCGCTTGCGTGACGTCTGTTACACCTTGCTTTTCCGCAGTAAGAGGAACCCTGCGCTCCCTGCACCTTGAGAGTGAATTCGCTAACGCTAGATCCACTAGTGGGCAGCAGGCAGCTGGCAGGAACTTCAGAGTGCATGAACTGTGCATGACTCCATGCGGTATTCATTTGTGCCGATTTTTCCGTACAACCGTTCTGATGTAGCATTGCTCCTTGAATGTTCCTGCATGCTCAATAGGAAGTCTGCAGAATGCAGCAACCTGATATCACTTGCCCGAGGTTAAAGATGCCTATCGATCTAATCTGTGTTTTTCTGAATTCCATGCATGCTCAAAAAACCTGCAGAATGCAGCAACCTTATCTTGCACGAGGAAGAACATATCCCTGCAAGATGTACTTAGTTCGTTTCTGGGCTCTCAAACACCTCGCTGGTTCGCTGATTGTGCTTTGCAGATGTGGAAGGTGTTTCGAGACGAAAAAACATCTTGGAGATGTGTGCGAAGTGTTGGAGAGCTGATCCGAAACCAGCGAAAGCTCAGTTCTTTGCGGTTTGGCATAGGCACCAGCAGCACCTCCGTGAAAAAAGTTGCTTTGATTTTCTTTGGACCGGAGATTCGCCTGGATGCCAGCTGATGATTGGCCATGGTCAATGGATGTCAATGGCCAGCCACAAGCTTGTGAAGGTGCCCCTGTCATCCCCTGTCAAGGTCCGGGTACTGTAGAAGGAATCAAGGCGAACATGGAAAGCCAGCAGAAAGCACAAAGCAGCCCACGCATGTAATCTGGTTGATGAAACGCGCAGCTTTAGGATGCTTTAGGGGATTTGTGTGAGAACAACATCAGGTTTGGTGTTTGAACAATGAATCCAAAAATATAAAGATGAATCAGGCTTCCCTCTCTGGTCAGCCCTTACTCACAGCTGAGCAAGCAAACCGGAAGTCAGCACATGGCGAGATCGTTTCTTTGTGGAATTTTATCGCTGCACATGTCCTGCAGACAATGACAATTCCAGCTTTGCCAGAGTGCCACAGGAGCTATGGGATTGCAGGGGTGTGAATTGACTAGTGTTCTTTATTTGTGGCTTTCGGACAAGTTCAGGGACAGGTGAACATCCACTCAACAAACTCAACTCAGTTCAATATATATAGGACCTAATAGGAGTGCAAAAACACTGGCGCATAGACTGCCGGAGAACGCTTGGAGGAGATCTAAAGTGAATCAACCGATCTGATTTTGAAGGTAAACTACTAGTCTGCTGGCATTTAAGCTAGCTTTTTTATGCATTTTGAGAAGTAAATTATATATACGGCATTTATTTGCGCCAACGGATATTGTAGACTTTTGCTGCCCTGCAGGCAGAATGAGCGCTTGACGGAGATCAGATGTCGATTGGCCTGCTTCCCATGTTTTTTTCTTAATATCATATGTCTAATGTAGATAGGTGCAGAGAAAACCAAATTCAAAGTTCCGTTTTTTGTGATATCCTCCGGGCAGAAAATTCAGACTTGTGCAAGGGTAAAACAGGAGAGCTTGCCGCATAGCTGAACTCTTTGGAGAGAGCCATGAGAGAAACACATCGGATTGGTGTTGCCAGGACGCATTGGCAAATCAGCATTGCCAAGCTTTCTTCAACAACGAGCACAGAGCCCCAATATGCCCCAATGTTTCTGTGATGTTCTATGAATGATTAAACTTCCTGAGGATGACAGTGCGTAAGGACATGTTGAAGATGCTGAAGATTCAGGAGGACAGATGTTGTGGATTGTGAATACTTCATAACAACACATACACACATGTAATATATATATATATAATTATATATAACTATAACATTATATAACTACTGTAACTGCAATTTGTGAATCATTTCAACATGTCCATATATTTCCATGGAATTATTGGAATTCACGGACTCAGGCCTGGCCCAGACCTGGCGCAGATCACCGGTTTGTTGAAGGAGGCAAGAGAACATCGGTCCACCAGATTCCACCAGATTCCACCAGTCTACCTGTGTCTACCTGTGGAATAGATGGACTTCATGACATCGTATGACATCTGCAGTGAATCTACAGGTCGATGTCATGTACAATGAGCTGGGCATTCACGAGCGCACTCCTGGCAGTTGTTACTTCAAGGATCTTCAATGTGTAATGAATATTAATGAATCCTTGGTGAGACAACAAGATGTTGCAACAACGTGCAGGGACCTGGAGGAAGCCTGGCAATTTATATAAATCCAAGTTCGCCAGGAAATTCCATCACTTTCTTCTCCCACTGTAGAATAAAAAACTCCTGAAAACCTTGCCTGACGATGTTTATGAGCTCCGGCCAATCCACCAAAAAGCATCAAAAGAATTGCAGCCACCAACCATTCCAGGTGCCAAAGCTGACATGATGGTTGGCTGCGGTATAAGCCCAAGTTGTGATTGGAACGCCAGCGTATATATATATAATACTTTGGAGGGACGTGCTTCTACCAGTGGTCAAAATGGCACTTTTTTTGAGTGGCACTGCCAGCCTTTGCATTGCTTGTTTTCAAAGTGTCTCAAAGTCAGTTTTCTTCAGGGGATCATGAATGAAGCACAAGAACCCCAAATGGAGAAAGATAATAGCATCAGATAATAGAATGGTAGAACAAAAGAACACAATATTGAAAACAATGTTGACATGCAATGCATAGTGGAACTGCGGATGGAACTATGGCCAGCAACTGGTAAGGCCCTCGCTTTAGAACGCGGAGCCGACCATCGCTTTAGAACAGGGTCTCAACTATCGCTTTAGAACGCGGAAGATGATCCTACGTCATCAAGATAGAAGTTCCCCAGCCTGCCCCACCCCATGAACGTTATTGCCCCACCCCACCCCAACCCCACCCCTTGCCAGTCCCATGATGCGTGTGTTCTAGAAGTGTGTTCTGAAGTGATGCAAAATGGATTGTGTTCTGAAGTGATCTTGTTGCCCCAGCCCGAGCAACTGGATGCAACTGGCAGGTTGGCACATGCTGGGTCAGGACGATAAGGCCTTCGACCCCTTGATGAGAGCTGTTGCCTCCGATGGTTGCGGGGTGCCCAAGCTTTCGAGGCATACGCCGTAAGCAGTAGCTGAACCTGGCTGAGTGGATCAGATTTGCTGGAATTTTGACTGGTTGTGCGCACTAGTAGAGGGGTCATGAGAGTCATGAGGTGAGGAAAGGTGAAAGACATACTCAAAATACCTCAAACACTTTCTGGCATTATACTTGCATTAAAGGATATCAAAGGATTTGTGGAATACCTTGGCTTCGACTGGAACTTGGCGAGTGAAGCCATAAAAATCGGCGAGTGTATGGATATTAGATATAGGTACACAGCAAGTAAGGACAGTTGAAAGGTGATTTGTTTTTGGAGTGCGAGCTAAACTGTGAACCAAACCAGGGAATCCACAGTCACACTTCGCTGAAGCGCCTGAAGGCATGTCCGCAAGTGACCAGTTGTCTGCCATTTTGGTCGCGGAAGCCTTAGCGCCAGACAGTTTGTAGAGTCAAGACTTGATATGATTTGATGACACTTATATGACACTTGCATGTCTGGATCCAAGGGATCATGGATGGATCATTGATCTGACAGATGTGGGTTCCACATTTGTCTTGGAAAAGATCCCATGATTGTCCGTGATTCCTCATGTGCGATGAGGTCATGCCTCTTCTTCGGAAAAAGTGCCAGTGGCGACAAATTATTGAAGCAGGCAGTGCTGGTGAGCGAACTGAAAGCAGGGCAACGGCATCATTTTCTATATCATGGCATTCCAGTATGCCATAGTGTGCCAAAAATTGCAAAATACAAAGCTCGTGTTTGACTTTGGGAGGGGTAGAACTGGTAAAACACCTCTTCCTGGGTGGCATGTCTAGGCGACAAAGCGCGCAAGCTGGCAGCTGGAGTTTGGGTCGGATCCCAAGACGACCGGACAGCAGCGGTTGAATATGCTGAATCTCTGCTGCGACTCACCAGGTGTTTGAAGCTTGGACTCATAGAAACTACAGAAGTTGAAAAGGGGTGTTGGCACCGTTGACAAAACATCAATATTGCAAAGAACCGCTTCGCCGGATCAGTGCGCTCCAACACAGGCACTAAAGATCGTCCATGTATATGCGAGTCATATTTCCAAAGAAGTTTTTCAGCTGCAGCACGCAAGATGGTCAGCTGGCAAACCTATACCATACATGGATCACCCTTCAGAACTCCAGTTCGGAAGCGCGCAGGCGAATAAGCTTGCTTGCCATTTGTTGATGTCTTGCCAATTTACTGATTGTATTTACTGTTGTGACTTGAGTTGCGTTCCTTGCGCGGCGGTCATTATGCCGCAAGGACGCATCAATGCACAAAACAGCATGGGAAATCATCCCTGATTTCATAGCGCTTGATGGAGCAGGGTGATGCAGGCGACGATGCACTCAAGATGCTACTTCAAGCAGATGTCAGCACGCGGGTGCTTTTCCTTGGCACCTTGTTTGCCACGAAATCAACTGCTTGGGCAGCTGGCGTGCTGCTTGCCGCAGCCACACGCCCTCGTTATGCTCCGTTGCTGTACCGTGGTCCGGGCGCACGTATTTTGCAGAGCTTCAGGTCCACCTTTCCTGCAGCTACTGTGCGAATTGATGCTTTGTCAGCAAGGGCTGCAGCATCACGCTCGGCCAAGTTTTTAGCACGTGCCACTGGGATGAACCCTGCAGACTTGGCGCCGGCGGCTGCGGAGGCCAGGGAGAGAATCTTGTACAGTAACAGTAGGTCAGTAGGTGATTGTAGCTGCCATGAATTGCATGGAAGGCGACAGTGGCCTTTCGATTCGTTTGGCCGCTCTGGTTGCTGTCTTAGCTGTTGATGGTTGTGATGTCGTTGTGTTGGGTATGTATGTTTGGCCTGTACATTATTATATAGATTATTGTGGAATGTTGTGGATCTGTTTGTGGTCTGAGATGGTCTGAGTCTTGGTGAGATTCATAGTTTTATATCTAGTTTTCGAATGTTTTCGATGTGGAGGTTTTATGTGTGCTCAGGTTCCCAGTGCAATGTTGGTTAATGATGCGGCTGTGGCCATGGCCTGGAATGTTCAAAGAGAACCAAGCGGAAGAGCCAGCCGACTGCAATACAACCAGCCGGAGAACCGCAAAAGACTCTCTGAACTCTGAACGAAAAAGTCTAGCCGCCTCTTGTATAGCTGCATATAGCCCCAAACTATAAAGAAGAGCACAGAAGCCAAGCGATCATAAGCGATTCATTTTACTCCTGTCGAGGCTCAGCCCATTTGTCGCTCAAGCTTCATGATGTATGAACAAGAAGCATACGGTGAAACAGGAGCACTATGGAGCACTGGCAATTCTCCCCTTGTAGACTTGCACCAAACTTACTGGTCCCCGTTCTCAAGCGATCGACGGTTTTCTGTAACGCGGCTGGGAAGAAGCTTTCAGACAAAACAATATGTGAGTTCCTTCGTCTTTGCACATCCTTATCATCCTTGGGCCTTGGTCCCAATATGCAAAAATGATGGTTTGCTCCTCCAATGCCGTTACAACTGCGAGCCAACCAGACCCATTTGGTCGTATGTGGCCTTTCGGGAAAGCGCCGCTTGGCATCGCTATATAGATTTGAGATGATTTGAGTCTCTTATTGCACTGGTCCAGCCTTTTGCCCTTTTTTCAGGGTGCCCATGGGTGCCCTTTTGTCCAAGGAAAAACGCCAGGAGAAAGGATGACAAAGGGTGATACAATATTTATTGTGATATACTGTATCCTACTGCACACTCTTTGTATCCATGTCCGCAGGCACGCACTCAGTACGCACACAGAATAATATTATATCATATCATATCATATTATCATTCATTTACTGTATAGGAGATATGTAAGACTTCACGTGCAAAAGCATCTTTGATCTGCATACTCGACGCCTACGCCATAGAGATTCGGTTCCACTGAGGCTACTCAGGCGTGGCCGAGCTGTACGAACTGTTGAAGCCGCTACTGCCGGAAGGGGTAGCAACTTGGCAGACGACTTGAGAAAGCCCTCTGTCCAAATGTGATCGCAGGGAATGTCATTCTGAGTCTGGATCGAACATACAGATGGCTCGAGACTCGAGACCCTACAGCATCAGGGTTCCCAGCTGCTAAGAGCTGCTAAGTGCAAGCATCACAAGCATCGCAATCACCCGATGTGAGCTTGGCCTCCACAGGTCCTGATTCCCCGAGATGGGCTTTGCTCCACGGAAGCGCTAAATCGCTATGTGAGGCAGATTGCTCAGGATGTCTATCAACACTCAAGTGCAAAACAATTTCCCGCATCGCGAAATACAGCACATTGTTGGGACTTGCAGGCAACGTTGCATTTTTGATCACCTGACTGATTGATCCAGTAGTCTGGTGACATAAAGCAAATTAAAGCAAGAAGCGCAGATTCTAATGTTGTTCCAACATGTTCCAACATGTTCCAAATGTTTCTTGCATCTTTGAGGTGGGCGCGGGCGGCCTTCTTCATACGGGTGGAAGCATCTGATGCAGTTCGCGAGGCTGGCCATCTAAACATATTCGGCTTCTGAATTGAGATTTTATGTTCAAAAAAAACAACCAGCAGTTCCCAGTCGGTTGTCCAAGCATCAGGCAATAATATAGAATAATAGATTTATCACTATCATCAGCGTTTGTCATGATGTTACAAAACATAATTGTCAGTGCATGTCATGGTATGTCATGGTATGTCATGGTATGTCATTGGTTTCCTTCAGCTGCCCTGCCCTTGTAACGGCCCTATATAAATTTTGGAGGCCAACGGCTGGAAGAGCCAATTTGGTCCGGAGGACTTGGTACGGGATGATCACTGGACTGAGCTTGCCTTGGATGAGTGGGACGGCTGGGATGCTGTGGCTTGGCTGAGAAGGCGTAAAAAAACAATATGGTGCAACGACGTGCGACGTCTAAAAATAATACAACAGTGATAGAACAGCCTGTAGAGATTTTTTAACCTTGCCAAACTCTGAGCAGGTGATTCAAAATGATGGAGATAGCTCAACCCTGTGCGCAGAAGCGCATCGCTTGGCCGCGTGTGTCGCGGAATTGAGAAGGACTGCCATGATCTCAGAGCTATGTAAGTCCCAAAAGCCTTCACTGAAGCATCCACGCCTACAGTGGGAATAGCCGCCCATGAATATTGTGGCATGTGGCATCACGTAAGTTCTTGTTTCATTCTGGAGCCACAATGCAACGCAGAGATGCAGGAAGCCGGAGTTGTCACGGCACATCGCTTTGCCAGAAGGTGAAGTGAAGCGGACTGAGCCACTGGGTAGAGATTTGATACAGTTCTTGCATGTTTTTGCATGTTCTTGCTGAACATCGTCCTTTGACATGGTTCTTTTGTTTGGTGCATTTGTCAGTCACAGAAGGGTTTGCATCTGTTTTTTCTAATATTTTGAACTTGCATGTCCTTGAAATTCTGGACCTTGCACTTGTCCCAAGGTTTACAACGGTGATGCCGGAGTGCATGAGATTGGGCGGTGCAGAAGCATATGTCCCATCCCAGGCGATATGACCAACCTGTTTGGTGTGAGATGTGTCAACGTTTTGAGCGTTTCACTTCCCGTTGCAAGGTCACCGAGTGTCCAAAGCTTGTGGTCTGTGAAGGCGAGGAGCGTCTCGTCAACTCGGTGAACAGTTGTAAATTCTGCTGCTTATGTGAATCAAAACTGACTGTGATGGTTACGATGGTTGAGAATCTTGCCTGTAGGGCAAAGCGTTGTCATGGATCATTAATTAATATTAAAATATATAGACTCGTAGACGCTTCCTCAACATCACCCAAATGCCGTGATGTGTGTGTGTGTACGAACAAATTTCAAAAGTTGATTGGAGTTGAGTGGTTGGTGGGGGAATATGCACACGTGGACTGCACGTGACATTATATACGCGACTAATATGGGAAAGGAGGTGATGCTGGTGCCACTTGACAGGCATCAAGGTGCAGCCTTTCACCTCGCACCAGTCCGAAGTGCCGTCTCCATTTTCTGGAACAGGTTCGGTGCCGGGTCACTGAGGCGCACTAAGTCATTATGGCTGGGAGCCTTGCGGAAATTATGTTTTGAGAATTTTTGAGATATTGCGATCACTATTCTGTAGTCAGTTTCTTTGGGTCGCTCAAAGTTCAAATCCTGATACAGATTCCTGTCATCTCCTGTCTCATTCTGCAGTTGCTCGAACAGAACCAGTTCCGGAACATCCTGAGGCCTTGGCTTTTTCGTTGGCTGATTCACTCAAGATGTTTCACTTTGCACTTGCAGGAAGCGTGTGGAACATTGTGAAAGTGCTAGTTTGCACAGTCCATGCAGCGTAGCTGTTGTGCTCAAGCCACTTTGCGAGTTGTTCTGCCAAAGTCGTAAGTGCCAGTGTGGCACGTTGCAAAACTTCTTGTAATTTCTTGCTATGGGCGCACAAATCGCCAAGACCTGGGCACAGCTCACTGGCACCAGGGAGATGAAAGTTTTGATGCTTGGTTTGGATTGCGCTGGAAAGACCACCATCTTGCATAAAGCAGGGCTGGCAGATGTGCGCACCATCCCAAAAATCGGCTTCAACTTCGAAACTGGAAGATCTCGGGGGAATTTTCAACTGGACATGACATTTACGGTGTTGGATTTGGGAAGTCCGAAGATGCGGGAGGTCTTTCGTTCCTGCTATGAGGGCGTGGATGGTTTGATTTTTGTGGTCGACAGTCATGACCGCGAACGTATTGGTGATGCCGCAGAGGAGTTGGGACGACTTATGCAGGAGGTGGCTTTGAAAAATGCTCCGCTACTTGTTTTGGCCAACAAGCAAGACCTACCAGGCGTCATGACTGTCCCCGAGATCCAAGAAACCCTGGAATTGACAAAGCTTCAAGACAGGACATGGTCGATTTTGTCTGCAGTGGCTCAGACGAACAGTGGTCTACACGAAGGCTTGGAGTGGCTGGCTGACAGTCTTTGTCGCAAGTGAGCATGGCCAGCAGGCAGTTGAAGTTTTGATGAGTTGGTTGGTGCATGTTGATGCCATGTTTTGCTTAAAGCAAGGCATGTAGTATCAAACTAGGCCTATGCAGACTTGCTGGATGAGTGAGTGTGGCCTTGAAGTTTGGTGCGGTTTCTGCCAATTGGAAGATGTACAGATTCATACAGATTCTCAAGTGCAGATACCATGCCTTGGGACACAAGTTTAGCTTTCGCCCAGGTGCCAGAGTCGATCATGCCCAGTCCATAACAAATGCCCACTAATGCAAAATCACACCAAACGAATCCAAACGATCCAAATTGACAGATCAAGGATGGCTGAGGATTGCTGCGCCCCCTTGTACAGTATGCTTATATCTTACTATATATATTCTTATAACTTATATCTTATGTAATCTTATATATATATAATTATATATATATATATTGGAGACCCACCAGTTCAGCGCTTCTGTTCAATCCTCCTGCAGGTGCTTGCTGCCGCAGAAGAGAACGAAACCGGGCAGTGGGAACGAACCAGGCAACTGGCGCAACGGTTGTGGTATCATACCACAGGACGTCACTTGCAAATACTTGGAATGCAATGATGTAGGCTTGGCAAAGCATGGCAAAACAGGAATGGCTGGAATGTCATAGGATGGGATAAGCCAGGCAACCAAGAGTTGAGCCAGTGCAGCCAGCACCATGCGATGCGTTTGAAACATCTTGGTCATGGGGTCAGTGGCTTAGCGAGCAGTGTGAGGTGCTGACATTCGCCTGAATGTTAATGGTACTCGGATGATCTCTGATGTGATGTGTATGGATGGTAGCATGCAAGAATCTGATTCAATATTTTCAGACTTGTATCCGAAGTTGTGTCCAAAAATGCCACTTACATCCACTTACAAACAAGACAATGACATGCAATGACCATCACCTGCCATCCTAGGATACAGCAGCTGGACGTGGAGTCGCGGTTGGGATCATTGGAGGTGGCGATCGAGTCAGGAGCGCTCCCATGCTGTTAGACCGGATGGACTTGATTCCTCATGCCCCTGATGCCCCTCATGCCTCTTCTCCTTTTCTGAGGGTACTTTCCTGCGGTTAAAAGGGCGCACCCTGTATGTCGTAGAGTCGTAGACTCTACTTCCACGCAACTGCTCTAACAGGGAGTAGTCGGTCCTACAAGCCATGAAAAGTCAATTCACGCAGATTGTTCTTGGATGTTTTTGGTCCTTTGGCCCAGGCCTTTTTTGCACGGGAACAGATGTCTTTTCATGGCCAAGCCATGATGCTTTTAGGAAGGGCACGCGTCCCCCCTCGACTATGGCATCTGAATGGCGCTCAGTGGGACTTCCAGCGCTGCATTGCATGGTACCGAGAACTCAACAAACGCCGGCCGTACAGCCTCGCATTTGGCATGCTGTCTGGTAAAGCTGTTCTGTGTGATGCCTTCTCGCAAGCTGTGCTTGAAGGCCATGAGTTAGACAAGCCACGCATGCTGTCAGCCGGACTCTTTGGGGGTCTTTGGCAAGGATGTGGGCAATACTTTGTCTACAATGTGGCTTTCACCTCTTTAATTGGAGCCGGTACATGCACAAAGACGGTCTTGAAGAAGCTCGCAGCAGACTGCTTCATACATACGCCCTTCATGTGGTTGCCAGTGAATCTGTCTATGTACGAGATGATCAAGAATGGCAGCTTGAACCGCGTTCCAGATCGCTGGCGCTCAGAAGTAATACCAACCATGAAAGTTTACTGCATGGTGTGGCCAGGGGTCAATTTCCTGAACTTCATGTTCGTCCCCATAGAGCTGCGCATGACGGTAATCTTCTTTGCCTCTATTTTCTGGTACCTCGGTGCCACGTATGTGACCCACGGCTCTGCGCACAGGGCATAGCAACGGAAACAGCTGCCTCCTCTGGGAAAAGTTTGCGTGCTGCTGCTCTGTGCATTGTCAGGCTTGAACTTTTCAACCTTGCACACATGACAACAGTTGCCCAGCAAGATCCAAGAATTGTGACCCACACGTTGTGAGTTGTTGGAAAGGAGAATAACTATGAACAGCTGATGATAACTGAATTGAATTTCCTCGCACATCCACGTACACTTATATAATCTTATATATATATTATCACAATCTCATGATCCCCAGTATATCAAACTGTGCCAGCATCCCTACATCCCACTTGCACCTGGCTCCACGTCGCAAGACGTTCTATTTACAACATTGGATAGCCTCAATTGATCCTCAGAGTCCTGCAGGATTGGGATTCTTGGAATTGGGCCGAGGCACTTAGAGTTCTTTGACTGTCAGGGTTGCAAGCACAACGACGTAGATCTGACACACCATGAGGGAAAGGTTCAAGGAGGCAATCAGGCAGCAATCAGCTAACCAATCATGAGGTTTTGAAAAGCAAGTGTCTTACCGGCCAATGGCTTCGCTGCACAGGCTGGAAAGAATTGGGGTGCGAGAAGATTTGAACCCAGCGACTGACAAATCTGCGGGGCAAAAAGGATTCAGATCGTAAGAGCCTTCGAGTCAGCGCTGGTTCCCCATTTTCTTTCCTGGTTGTCCGGGTGGGGTGACGGGTCCCTCTGGTGAAAGCATCTCACCAATTATATATCTCAATATCTTAATCTCAACAAATGGTTTGCTACAGGCAGATGTTGAAGACGGTACCGGTGGTATAAAATAGAGCTGTTCCCTTGTAAAAAGCAGTCAGGTGAAGGGGGTACCTGTAGCGTTTAGTATGCGTTTCACAGACATTGGATTATACATGCCAGACCTTGGATCATCAAAATGGAAAGACATGCAATTAAAATGAAAGGACATGAATACAAGAAGCAAGAACATGAATGCAAATTGAAGGAAATAAATGCTAAATGAACAAAAGCAATGCGAATGAATGGAACATATTGCAAGTACAGTAGGTGGTGAAAGGTGTGCCTGTTCAATTCCCAAAAGGTCTGCCTAGCCGGAGTTCCGTTGGGAGAAAGAATCAGTAGCTGAGATATTCTCATGTTTTAGCTGCTCATTGTT
>Ga0126342_10010021_pt1 | contig 16960 bp, 19 predicted proteins | sample Cyp1metagenome_FD_92528 | JGI IMG/M metagenome (GOLD analysis project Ga0126342, IMG submission 92528) | Coral microbial communities from Lord Howe Island, Old Settlement Bay, Australia - Cyphastrea 1 metagenome | ecosystem: Host-associated > Invertebrates > Cnidaria > Coral ... | reverse complement strand
TCACGCAATGCCTGCTGCACCAAATGCCAAAGATCATGGTTGGAGGCACCCTCTGGTATCTCATCGAACTTCTGGATGTGCTCGGCTACATGAATGGTGGATTGAGAGTCCGACCACAAACAAAGTTCAACAGCTGAAAAAGCTCCCCATGTGAGTGCTGCAAGGGCCATGAGCTCGGCCCGATGGTCTGAGTGCCTGGCACGTGGCCGCCACAACCTCTCCGGCAGCATCCAAAACCACCAGGGCTTAATCCGGAGAGATGGCATCAAGGTCACCTTCTTGGACAAAACAGCAGATCGAGGAATAGCCTATCGCATCATGAAGCCTCCATGATGCGCCTGGTTTTTCCTCGATCTGCTGTTCTGTCCAAGAAGTTGTGCTAAAACCCCTTGTCGACGTTCCACGCCACAAACATCGAAGGGAACAGCTATCGCAAACGTCATGGGATAACTTGCAGCTCAAATCTTGAAGGAAACTGATAGTTCAGTTTCAAGCTAACACTAAAAATGTGACTGCTAACAATAATAAGGTTCAGGTCCCTCACCGTTCTTGAATCAATCCCGTTCAAAAAAAAATCCATGGGATGTTCCGTCGCATGGTCTTCTGGTCACCATCAGCATTCTTTCCAAAATGAAAGAGCATGTGCAAGTCTGCGATATATAAATAGGGATGGACAAATAGATATATATGTATATACATGCATAATAGTGAATACTCACATGGGCGCTTTTGTGCTGCTATTGACCTATGTTTGTGCGTGTGCTCTTGCCCAGGTAGATAGAGCTGCGCAACGTATCTACATATGCATTTCTACATGGATGTGCCTGTGCTTCTATCTGCAATATGGACAGATAAATGGGCAAACAAATATACATAGATGTATGTAGGTACAGTTGCGTGCGCACATCATGATCATCATCACCATCATCATACATCTATACGCATATATACTTACAACTTTCATTGCACTGACCATTTAGACTTGAGAGTTTTAATGGGCAACGGGCATTACAATTTCACGATCCATTCAAGTTACACACCAGCAAGCAGGATCTACACACAGTACAGCAACATGACTATATATATATGCATTATACGTCATTATACTACATATTGTCGTATACTATCTATCTATCTATCTATCTATCTATCTATATATATATGCATGTAGATCGGTCACTGAAAAAATAAACAATCTAATAATCTATTCATACATAATTTAGATCGCTCAAAAAAGAAAGCAGCCATAGAGTTCGATCTGGAATTTTCTCCATCTCATCAACCCAAGATCGCTTGGCGCCGACCGTGAAGTCTTCGTTCTCCACTTGGAGTCCCAGATATTTCAGTCGCGGTTCCTTCGCCTGGATGATTGCTCCACGGCAGCTGTGCTCGGGGAATGGCAATGGAAATATGATGGGAATAGAAATGATGGACATACTTAGTGGAAAATGATTGGTGCTTGAGCCACCAATATCTGAAAGATATCTGAATGACCAGTGGGATAATGATGATCTTCAATTTTTATGGTTGAAGAAACAGCAGATTTAAACTACCAACCAGCATCAACCAGCTATAGGTTCTGGCTGAATGATAATAATTTTCACCTGAACATAGCTGTTAGACTTAACATTTCAGGCCCTTTCGGCATGGGATGATTTCGGGATCATTCCCCCAATCAACGATCGACAAGTCAACCATCCAAGATTTTACTGATCGACTTCCAATGATAATCAGTGGATATCCTTCGATAAAACCGAGGGGCAAGGACTTGCCTTGGAAAAAGTTCAAGTTCTTGCCATTTTTTTGGGCGTACAGTACCCGACTCGAAGTTGGTTTCATCCCATTGATCCATTGCTTGGTTTAGCTGATAGGAACATTCCCGTGGACCGTGCTTTCCTCGAGATTTTCCCTCGAAGTCATTGACATTTTCACAGGACATCAATCCCATTATACCCCATCATCACTTCGAGGAATAATCCATCATCAATGACTTGGATTGATGTCCTGTCATAATGGGATAATCATGGATAATCCATCAACATTGATGATGTTGGAAGTCATTATACCCCATCAATCCATCATCACTGCCAACATCTGCCAACTTCAACAGGAATGGCAACCCAATCAGCGCTGCATTGTCGTCTAATGCCGTCCTTGACTAGTTTGGTGAAGACTTCAGAAGGCTTCTCCTTCTTGGTGTAGGTTTCCACTACGACCAGCTCCTACCGCTGGACTGAAGTATTGAAGTTTAAACTGGTAATATATGCAAAAAATACATGAACATAATCACAGATGAAAATATAGATAGAAATATACAATTTATGTACATACAAAATCAAAATTGACACCTACATAGTATATATATATATTTATATATACACTGTACATACATATACTTATATTATGAAAAATTAGTCACGTGTATACCTCGTGCTTCAATTGTATTCCCAATACAGGTTGCTACTGAAATGTCTACTGTGCTTCATTTCGAAATCTGCGAGTCGTCAATGGCAATTCCAGCTCAAGGAGGTTTATGATATCTAGAAGCACAAATATCTTGAGGTATACCCTGGGGCAAACTAAAATAGATGTGGACAGTCACCATTTTAATAGGTAATTCATCCATAAATGGGCTATGTTCATCCATTTTCCACATCTATCTTAGTTTACCCTAGGGTAACCGGGTAACCTATCATATCCTATCGCCCAAAATGGACTGGTGCTTGGCAACGAAATGGGAAAATATCTGCCATGGTTACCGGAGGGTCATCCATCATGTTCATGGTCAACCTGTGGTAGTCCACAAAAAATATATATCATCTGTTTGCTGTTTATGGTGGTGTTTCATCTATTCATGTAGACAAAAACCCAAAGGATTGAACGTAGTTCATCCAAGGTTTTTTGGAGGTTTTCCCACATGAAACCTGCATTTTTTTAAGGTATCCACCACAGACCTGTCTGATGCCCAAAGTGAAAAAAAATCAAGAGCGTTTCCTCTCACCTGATACAGAACCGCGGGGGAACCCTGGCTCATGCAGAGTTTATGAATCATGGTTAGCATCTGGGTTGACATTACAAATCTGGTTGGTGGTTTTAACCATCTTGAAAAATATTAGTCAATAGGAAGGATTATCCCATACATTATGGAAAATAAAAAATGTTCCAAACCACCAACCAGAAATGATTCATATGGATGTTATTTAACTGGGCGTATACCCTCCGGTTATTTAACATGATGGGTTCCGTCTGAATCTTTTTTATACCCCCCCGGCGCGGACAAAATCATATGTTAAAATTGATGCCATGCACAAATTAGGGTCGTCCCCTATCGGTTGTGAGGATTTCAGTATTCCCGGAGGTATTACAAATGGGGTATCGGTATAGGGTCATCCCCTACCGGTTATGAAGGTTTTGTGCAACCTCGGAAAGGCCAAGGCAAAGCAAAAACTAAATTAGTAATTATTACAATATTTTGTCGGTTACTCAAATAATATATGGAAATTAGCCCATAACAACTCATGATAAAAATGGTGATTCAGCTATCTAAGAATGGTGCTGCTCCAGTTCGCAAACTCTAACATACTGTAACAGTGGAACAAATGACCCATCTTTGTAGCTGTGCCAGCTCAATCATCTAGTCATCCACTGTCATCTAGCCATATCCTGGAATGGACGATAGAGAAGAAACCAAAGGGTAAGTGAACGAAATCTTCGACCCATCTGCTCCTTATCAGGCCAAGTCTGGTCCACGAAGCACTGCCACAGCTGCTCATGGAAACGCGCCTCAAGACACGTTTCGAAAAATCTCGGGTAACCGGAATCCGCCATGGATTTTGTTCCCTATCAAAGATACAGGGTTGTTGCTATTTAAAAAACTTTCCACCAGTTCTGGGACTCAACCAATCTTATTTGGTGAAATCGAAAACCCCGGTTTAATTGATGGCTCATCCTCTGATGGTCTGAATGGGGGCTCTGTCATGCCGGTCTGATTTCCAATAGTTCCACCTGGAATTGTCCCCAAAATTGGATGTCTGACACGAAACCACATGTCCAATACATGTCCAATACATTCTGGTTGGTGGTATACCTACCTCTCTGAAAAATTATGAGTTCGTCAGTTGGGATCATCATTCTATGAAAGTCAGTTGGGGCCCGATTATTCCCAATATATGGGACAAAAAATAAAATCATGTTCCAAACCAACAACATCTTCCTATCCCAGGTGCTCGGGACGCTGTGGTGGGCGTCAAGACAGATACTCGGCCTGAGACCTGACGGTGGTTTCAACCCCTCTGAAAACAAAATAAAAATGTTCCAAACCACCAACCCCAAAAAAAATAGTGACAGTGCATGTAATATCATAACATAATATACATATTATAATTATAATACATGATGCGGTATAATATAACAAAATTGTAATGTAATTCAAGATAATATAATATGTATTTACTAGAATAGTATATAGCAAGAATGCCAATGCTAATGGTTGGCAATGATAATGATAGAGCATGATAGAGCAATGGTGAGCCGTAATCCAGAGTAATTAAGTACTGATAGAAAGTAATGATAACAATACAATAGAAGTGATATCAATCTAATATTCATGTGGTTTGGATTAAACATGATTAAAAATTAAAAATCAGGTGCCCCTAATTCCAGAGATTCACCATCATTTTCTCTAGTTCTCCAGTAAAATGGCAATGTTTTGGGTGGTCGGCTCAACTCGTTGGCTCAACTCATAAGGATCGTGGAAAACCACGGTTACGCGCCTCAGCGGGTGGCTTCTGCGAAAATTGGCGAAGACCCTCGATGCTTTCGATTTCTCTCTCCAGTGGTGTTTGTACTGCCACGCTTCGGGGGTGGAAACTGTTTCCCTGGGTCTCAGGTGTACTGTTTTTTGGGGGGCTGGGGGGGTTACAAAAAAAATCAAAAAAAGGAGAATGTTCAATGGCTCTGGCGGGTGGAGCACACATGATGCCTTGACTACGGCACTTTCAAATACTTAAGGTTGAAAAAAAAAGACCACAAAACTGACCACATACTACAGCACTTTCATGAGGTTCATTATCATTCACTTACAGTACAGTACATATATCATATCTCTGACATAGTTGTGCTGAATATACTCCTAGGTCATGTACACCTGGAGCATCAATATCTCATATCCATCATACCCCCACCTTTCCCGCTTCCCAGCTCCTGTGTGCACCACTCTAGTTGACGTCCTGACGACTTTTTTGATGCTCCGCACTGGAACAGGCCGCATGACCTCGTTGCCCTCTTCAGACAAGTTCTTGGACACCTGTGGATACTGCACGGCCAAGGATGGGCCCCAAGAATTTGGGAGGAAAATGGCGAAAAAATGCGAAAAAGGAATGAACAATTATGAAATAATCCAACTGCTTGGTGGTATACCTACCCCTCTGAAAAATATGAGTCACTTGGGATGATGACATTCCCAATATATGAAAAATAAAAAACGTTCCAAACCACACCAGCCAACTTGTTGCGGGGACACCGGGAGAACGCGACTTGAAAACCCCTACCTGGCCCACATTGGCAACGGCCACGTTGGCCACCGGTGCCACCGGCCGCACCGCGGGAAGATCTTCGGGGGTCTTCCGCGCGGGAGACGCCGCTGGGTCGCTCTGGGCAGCGACGGCCATGGCGGCGGACGCTTTCTCCACAGCCAGGACGATAATCTACGGGCACGTCTTAGTGCTGGAGCCGCATGGAGCCGCCAACATGTTCGGGGCGCTTTCCCAACCGGCGAACCGAGCTCCTGAACTTCACAAATGAAGCCGACTGGGAGGACAAAATGTTCATTCCCAGGGCCCAGACTGGGTTTCAGGCGATACAGGAAATGCATGAAAATGATTGAAAATGCCTGCTATTGGGATGTTTAATCCATGTTTGCGACATTTTTCGACTATATGCTCACTTCGATCAACCCAGTGCTCATCATATTTGGTGATTCAATCTCCGTGATGGCTAAATCCCTTTTTGTTTAATATGTTTAAATTGGCACAACATCCCTTAAACTACCAAAAAAACCCAGGTGAGTGAAGACCATCACCCTGATTCACCATGGATCTTCCCAACAAAAATTGGGCATCCCCACTCTTGACGGCTCAGCCGGTGATTTCCATCCAGATCCATTTTGTCAAAGGCGTTGGACAGCGTGGCCCACTTCACCTGGGCCGCTGGAGGCCGGAGGGTGCCTTTAGTGACGTGGGATGATCTGTGCCCCAAATGGTTGGTTTCTGGGATGGTTTACTGGGGCAACATTTTTTGGGTGTCAATGAGTCAATGAAACTGATCCGAGTCCGGGAAAGATGCAGTTGGGGTGGTTACAGCCCACCCCTCCAAAAAACAAGGTCTTGGGGACTCATCATCCTGTTCTCCCGATGGGAAATAGGGAACGTTTTGAAACCTGGGCAGCCCAGGGCAGGAACAAAGGCCTCTAGAAGAAAGCATGAACTGCTAAGTTGATTGACTCATACGATCCGCCCATCTGCCGTCCAGTAAATTAACATGACGACCCTGCCAGATAGGGCTTGGAAGATGAGTTTCCACTACAAACTGGTAATGTTCAGGGTCACTTCAGCCGTGACTGGTCCACCATCGAACCTTCCCCCGGAAGAATTCAACAGCATCAACCTGAAACATGGGATAGCCATACCTTTGCACATTCAAGATCAATTTATCAGCGCAGAAAGAAAACATCAACTTCAAAATCTTCAACATCAAACAAAAATCGCCACATATCTATCTATATATCTATCTTTATCTATCTATATCTATCTAATTATTATGAAGACGATCATTCTGGGTAAATTACAATATTTCACTAACCTGAATTAAGGCCATTTTGGGATGATTCCCCTTATTAACCATTTACCCAGATTATATGAATCCCTCCCATTCCATGGCATTCCATGCCGCCTTTTTTGTTGCTGCGATCCTGCGAGTCCCCTGGGCGATCCCACCAGCAGTTGCTGCTTCAAGGCTTTGGCATCCGGACCTGCCATATTTCGTCACCGATGTTTGGGGGGCGGCTGAGGATTTCATCTTCCAGTGACCTATATGGGAGTGATGGGAGGTTTCCGAAAAGTCATGGAGGTACCCCAAAATCATGAGTTTTTCAATGTTTCAATATGAAAATGGTATGAAATGGTCCGACTTGGATGATTTGACCTGCAGGAGCCCCAATTTTAGGAAACCACCAACTGCAACTGACTAAATGGATCTAAATGGACGAAATCCCCGAAAACCTATTTAATCCTCGGTGGTTTCGGCGTTTTTTTGTTGCTTCGTTTCGGATCCCAAACCCTCGCAGTTTCCCAACCTGCCACAGGTGCCCTTTGCCCCAGGGACGATGCAGCGACCATAGTCCTGTGGACGACTGACTCGCCATGGCCATAAACGTTGGGGATATACCCTCTGGTAATTTAACATAGCTATGGAAAATCACTATTTTTTATGGGAAAATCCACTATAAATGGCCATTTTCAATAGCTATTTTGACATAACCAGAGGGTATATGGGAATATGGATGCCTAGTTGGTGGTATACCTACTCTGAAAGTGTTGGAAAGACACCTGGGCGCTGGAAGTGGACTCACTTGGGCGGAACCCATCTGGTTATGACTAACAGTTTGCCAGTTTGCCATGGAAAGATCCACCATTTTTAAGAACGGTAAAGCATCTATTTCTATGGGTCATTTTCCAATATATGGAGAAATGAATATGCATGCCTAGTTGGTGGTATACCTACCCCTCTGAAAAATAATTATTAGTCAGTTGTGAATATTCTTCCCAATATATGGAGAAATAAAACATGTTTGAAACCACTGAAACCACCAACCAGGAATATAGATGCTCATAGCTGTTAGCTCCCAACAGCTTCCTCCATAACCAGATAGCCAGGGTCACACTGTATTCACACTGCTGGAAAAGGAGGGGATGTGTTGTAAGAGTGAGTACCCTGTGTTGTCGACACGGACTGGTCCGGGTGAAATAAATGAATGAAATGTTCGCCATTTGGTGAAGTCACCAGCCAAAGTCCTCCAGTAAGGTCTTTTGATTCGAAATCCTCCATGTCCATCATCAAAGGTGGCAAATTCCGGGTGCCATGTCATTTTCAATGGGAATTTCAGGATCCTAAAATGGAGGTACTGTACCATATAAGGCCATATTTGCTGGGATATTCCCTTACATAGGCCTTACATAGGCCTTATATATGGTAGGTACCTCCAATTCAGGTTCCTGAAATGGCCATTGAAGATAGGAACCACCCTTCTCGGGATGCTTCTGAATGTCAGCCGCAGTTCCCAGGGTGTTTTTTCTCAATGAAAAACTGCCCTAAACTGGAAGACTACCGCCTATCAAACATGGAAATGGAAAGTGCCCCCTGATTCCTCGCACGGAGTTTTTATGAGTTTCATCAATCTTCGTAAACCATGCCAGCCAGAAAATCAGCTCATCCGTTAAACAGCTGGAGATTTTTGTTGAACACTGTCAACTTTCAGGTACATATGAGATATGGGCAACAAATCTTCAAATTTTTACCCATGATCGCGCTGGGACCCTGGGAGTCCCCGACGGTGCCAGGCTATTGGAGGCCAAATCTAGAGCGCCCAGCAGGTCGCTTTGGCTCAGGGTGCCGTCCTGCTTTTTTTGTCATGGGATTTCATGGCATATTCATGGAATAGTATATACATGGGATATAAATAAGATATGAATGAGATATGACAACGGTTTCAACGAGATAGATGAGTGATAATGTGTGTATAGTAATATTTGAAAATTTCAATGTATATATAATATATATATATAACATGCGCACATATATATATATACATATGCCAGACCAGTGTGTGCGTGTGGTACAACAACTACAGTGCATCGTGTCTGAAGATTGGGTATACTTCCAAAATGGCACAACATGTCATAACATCGCCATTTGAGAGCGAACATGATGATTAGCCAATGAATTTCGGGATTCCCCAGTTTCAGATAAGCCCATATGCAAAGAAGAAAGGTGCTTGAGATTGGCCATTGGATGTTTTTTGAGGATGTACATGTGCACAGGGATGCCACCCCACAATACATTGGTCAAATACACTTGTATAGTCCATCAACCTACCAATCCAAAGTTTACAGCGAATAAAACGAAAAGACTAGGGGTACTCAAGGGCCGTAAATAACGGTATAGTAGGTGTAGCATTCAATATACCTAGGGAAAATACGACTTGAAGGTTATAGCTACCTGACTGGGCAAAAACCAACCATGGAGAAGTGAAACCAGAGAATACTAGACATGCAGAGGTGGGGAACCATTGAGAGTGGACCTCAAAAAGATAAAAAGGTGCCCTGGTAGCATGAGCCTGGTACCGGAGGCTCAATATGGTAATGCAAACAAATGTAAACAACTTCAGGTCCCCTTTTCTGAAACGAAACATCCAAAATGACCATGTTGGATAATCTCAACCCTGGATGAATAAACCCCAAACGGCTGTGCAAAAAGGGAGGGTACCATTTCAGTATCAAGTCATGACTATCGGGGGAATACCCCCCCAAAATGATATAAAATTGTACCCTCCGAATTAAACAGCCTAGGCTAGGGGTTGATTAATCCAGGGTTGACATGAGTAATGTTGGATACCCTCTGGTAAACTAACATAACTATGGAAAATCACCATTTTCATTGGGTAAATCCACTATAAATGGTCATTTTCAATAGCTATGTTAAATTACCAGAGGGTAACAATGTTGCATATCCCACCGGATATCAACGGTGACCTGACCGGCCCCGGCTTGACACTGTCAGCTGCCCGGATTTTTTTTGCGAAACGCGCAGGGCGAAATGAAACGAAATGTGCCGTTTCATGCCATGGGAATTCGACAGATTTCCTGTTTGAATGATTTTAGACCATTCGCAGCTTTGGAGGCACTTACTCTAGAGTTGATCTTATATATGCGTTATCCTTCCATATGATTATATAATTTCCTAGGCATTCGGCCACCAGTTGTGATTCAAAGTGTGTCAGGGACGTCACAGGAAGCCCGGCGAAATCTTGGCTGCATCCTCCGTGGCTTCTGCCGCTCGGGAATACTCCTCGTAGAGATCCGCCGTCTGTCGCCGCCGGCGCCGCAAGACGTTCCTAGGGACCGGGAAGGGAACGTCTAAGGAACGTTCTAAAGAACGGCTGCCGTTGTTGAAACACAAAGGGGATAACAATGGGTATGCAAACATATTATCATAACTGTCATATATGTAACCAACAGACGTTGGATTTTACCTGTGAAAAGCATGTGAAGAGCAATGGAGCTGCATTTTGGCCACATGATTTCAGTCACTCCTGCTGTCACCCGGGTTTTTTGCAAAGCAGAAATTGGTAAAATGGGATTACATCATGGGTTATGACATGGTAAAATGCCAAGAATAAGGACATGGTTTGCTGCTTTGCCCAATACAACTGGTACAACTGGTAATATCCCACTCAATGTTCGCCGTGGCCAAAACACGACCAGAGGGCCATAGGGATCTCAACAGTGGGCAATGTATATAAAGCTTATTCACAGGACTTGATTCCCATGGATACTTAAAAGATCTTGAACGACGATATCAACCATCCCACTTTGCTGAGAACGTTCCGAAGCTTCCGTTCTGCTTCCATTCTGGTTCCCTTCAGGTTACGCCCAAGCGTCATGATGATCCAAAGCTCCAAAGGACCCCAGATTGGAAAACTCACTTTGCATAGGATCGTCCCTTCCTGGCATATGTGCTCCATGTGCATGTGCAAAAAAAAAAGTGCATCTGCATCACTGAATTCCATGCAAGATTTTGGGTGATTGGATGTGATTGGTGATATCGATGATATATATATATATAAAGGGGTCACCCAAGGATGGGCACACATAGACGCACGTGATGACACACACTTGTTGATAGAACAGCTCCACCCGAGGAAGCTGAAAGATCTCCAAAGAGACCTGTTCTTGTCGATGATCCCATACTAAGACTCTCAGCCAAAGGTGTGAAACACCCAAGCAACAATTGCACCAGAAATCCTTCAACATATTTAGCTCTATGATACAACAAGGAATGGAAGAAATCTGTATATGACGGACCATTGGAGGCCCCTTTGGGGCTACTGCACTCATCTTGGGAGATGGAAAAATTCCAGTGGTTGGTGCTTTGCCACAGCCCTTGATAAACCCAAACCTGGAATCCCAAGCCGCGCCTTGGTACAAAAAAATCACCATTTGCCGAATTCGCCAACAAAAATCATCAAACCAAAGGGCCATGGAAACCCCATAAATCTCCCAGCAGTTGCCACAGTCGGTCATTCACCCAGCTGTCATTCACCGCCACGGCACTTTTTTCAAAATCCTCCACAGACTTCGATGATTTTCCCAGCAAAGCACAGTGGCACAGTTCGGGGATTTCCCAGCTAGCCATGTTTACCCTCTGGTAAACTAACATAACTGTGGAAAATCACCATTTTTAGTTGGAAAACTCACTATAAATGGCCATTTTCAATAGCTATGTTAGTTTACCAGAGGGTAGCCATGTTTGATGACGAGGGTATCCTTCATCCGCCACGTCAGACAGATAACTTTTTGCCAGAAAACTCCATTTAAAAAAAAAACGAAAAAGACCACCATTCAACCCGCACTACGAAGTATCACTTCCAGTATATCCACGAATATTCCACCAACATCCCATGAATATCTCATGAAAATTCACCATGAAAAATCACCATGTCATGTTTTTGTTGGTAGCTATACCGAGTTTCCGCCACACCGAGCACCAACCTGACGGCTGTCAACCCCCGGGGCCCCGGAGAATCAAAAATGCCTGGGAAATCCCTGGGTTTTCCATTAAAATCTCCATTGAGTTGATTCCGTGGCTGATGACACCAGAGGGGATAACTATGTATAACTGTATAACTTCCAGGCTAAAGTCCCCACAGAATCAGTCAGAAACCTGGAAACTATGGGAGCAAAACATCGTTTCGAACTACCTGGCTTCCATGCTTCCTACCTGGTTTCACACTAACCTCGGCGCCTTTTTAAGGAGGTTGCCAAAAACATTTGGCAATCCCCAAAAAGATGTCGAAAAGTGAAATCCTGCTCAAATAGTGGGAAATTCAGAGTTCAATCTGGTTTCCATTGGTTTCCGTAGATGGAGATTTAATTGAAAATCATCGAACTCGAGGAAATTCCCAGCCATGTTTACCCAAGGACCCTGGCTGAGTCCCGAAGGTTCAAGATGATCTGGGGATGGGGGGATTATCAATTCTTACTGGCTAAATCAGCATAACAAAAACGTTGTGTCTGGTGATGTCAAGATGTTTTCCAACAAAAAAACACAGATTTTTCACATGATTCAACAGCCTACAACAGCCTAGATCACTGCGAGATCACCACTGGCTGGGTCTTGCTGGATAGATCGAATCAATCCCAATGGATTGCCCAGTTGGTCGATGGTTTACCGGTTTACCTCGTATAAGTCGGTGGTGCTAACTGTCAGGTTGCAAAGTGTCAGAAATCACAGAGGCTAACTCCAAATATCACATGAAGTCGGTTACAGTTGCATAGCTATATATTCCATTATATAGATATATTCCCATTAAAACGATATGTGCTAGGGTCAAAACATTGTACATTGTATGTGGTTTATGGTCATCCATCCCACCCATCCCACGATCGGAATCCTTCTAATAATAGGTATGTAATCCCCACTGAATCAATTAACCATCCCCCAACATGGGATGGAAAACCCATGTTTTGACCCTGACGCACATTATAGTGTTCGCAAAGCAACGGGATCCACCATCCCCAAATTTACGCTTTTCATGGGTGCAAACCATGAGAATAGTGACCTTTATCCAGTTATATTCCATTACATTTACATCACCATAATGTTCCCAGTTTAGTGCTAGCTGCTAGTTATCATGGCGAATCTTAGACGCCAAACAAAATCGTGTTTGGCTAATTAGAACATGTTTCCATTGATAGCAAAGATTAAATGTTACACTAAAGTAGCTCACCGGGACGCAGTGATTTCATGTGATTTCCCCATTGAGAAAAAAAAAAAAACATATGTGTTTGGCTGGTTGGTGGTTGACCTACCCCTCTGAAAAATATGAGTTCGTCCCATATATGTAACCACCAACCATATATGAAATGGAAAAGAAAAAATATTTGAAACCACCAACCAGTTGTGTGTTTGGTGTATTTTCATGTATTTTCCGTCGAACTTCACCCAGTTCAAGGAACTGGCCCGGTTTCATGCCCGTCTTGGAGGCCAAAACCTGCCAGATGCGATTCTTGTCCTGGGATTGGCGTTTTAGAGGCGGAACAGATGGGGATAGTGCCAGAAACAGATGGATTGAACATGATAGAACCATGAAATCGGATTGATTCGCTGAAAATCTGAAGGGAACCATTGCTTTTTGACACTAATGGAGTGGGTCCTTCAATTCAAATCCTGGATTTCTTGCGAACAAATGGGCCAGTAACTGCCAGTGACGTGGCCATTGCCATCTGGGTGACAGATGTTTCTTTCCACATTGATAGTCACCACTTCCGTCGACCTAGGATCATTTACCTTCTCCAAAAAGAATCTGTGGACAGAAAACGTTGGAGAAACCGCTTACCACTGCGGCAAAGTGGCAAGCGATGCCTGCATCTTATCGGACAACTGCCAGTAGTGCTCCGCTGCCCAACCTTGCTCCGCTTGCGGAGTCGCCCCGGTCAGAGCCCACATGCCATGACCGGAGGCCCCCAAGCCACCTAAAGTCAAACAGTTTAGAAATGTAGATTCTAGATGCTATAGATATGGTATAGGTATGTATAGGTATGGTATAGATTTGGTATAGATATCTCACGAAATTGGCAACCCCTATTGAAATGTCATCATTTAAGAAAGGTATTTTCAGCCCTCCCGGTCCCCACTGGTTTCTCGGAACCCAGAGGCCGTACCATCCACCCCATCTGGTCCTTCGAAAAATGCGGAGCCCACCAAAAGATGTTGAAAAAACATGGAGAAAAAAACAACTACCACATTAGGCACTTTTTGGGGTCCTAGGATGTCCTAGGCCCTAGGTCCATCGGCATTTTCAGGACCGGCAAGATGTGGGAGGTCAAAATTCCAGATTCTGGGACCATCGATTTTGGTCCATTTTTAGTATTAACAGTTCTTGACCGTTATTACCCGGCCTGGTAAACATACAAAAAACGAACTGGAAAGATCCACCATTTATCATTTTTAATGGGCAAATCCACTATTTCTATGGGCCATGTTCAATAGCAAACTGTTAGTTTACCAGAGGGTATATCCCATGACAATATCCCATTGAATCACTATTTTAAGTCCCATTAAGTCATTATAAATCCCATTTACCAGAGGGTAAATCCTATTAAATCCCATTAGATCCCATAAAACCACCATAAAATCCCATTAAATCCCATTATTGACCATCCAATGATTGGGGCACCCAATGACTTGAACAAACCATTTGGACATCAACTGTCGGGTCCTTGCAGATTGCGCCGGGGGGGTCTTGATGGCCCAACTCTTCACCTACGCGGCGACGTGGAAATCCCAAGAGATTCACCAGTACGAAGGCCACCAAGGTTTTCAAGTGTCTATGTACATACATATAAATATAACATGTATGTATATATATATATAACTATATATATAGTGTATATATATATATTGTATGTCTTTGTATATTTACAATGTATATTCTTTGGGTATGCCGGTATACCTAAAAACATTCACCATCCAAAGAAACATATGTATGTATAGTTGTGTGTCACACAATTTCATATCAAATTATTTGTATGATATGCGGCTTCTGGATCATCCATTGACCTGGAATCAAGTGGAAACCATTGGCTTTCAATTTTTCATTTGGAACGAGGCTTACAACTTCGGTGCCGTGTCCTAAATTCATGCGCGCCGAAGTCGACTCTATCAAGATATGTCCGGATTCGGGTTTTGACAGCTATACATATATATATATATGTATATATATATATATTGTATCAATCCCATCCTCCTAAGATTAAAAAAGAATCCTAAATGGTCCCCCTACTAAACCATGGTTTCTCTGGGGTATTACTGTTTAGGGGGAAGGGATTATATGTCCGGATTTTTCAAGTAAATTCTCACAAAAACAAGCCACAAAGTACAGTAGTAAATTACATCAGGATACCCCAAACCGGAAACTGGATAAATATTGTAGGCCAAAATGCTGAGGGTGATTCATAATAATGAATGACCAATGTATAGCAATATACTATCAATAAATTGCGGTTTGATCTCTTAATGCCAAAAGAATAGTATATCACAACGTTGTCTAATAAAACCAGTTGAATATGATGATAGTGATGATGATGGTGATGATGGTGATGGTGATGATGGTGATGGTGGTAAGGATGATGATGATGATGATGGTGATGATGGTGGTGATGATGATGATGATGGTGAAAATGCTGGTGGTGATGATGGTGATGGTGATGATGATGATGATGAAATGATGAAATGTTGATGATGATGATGATGGTGGTGGTGATGATGGTGGTAGTGATGGTGATGATGATGGTGATGATGATGATGATGGTGATGATGAGGGTGATGATGATGATGATTAAGTTTGATTATGTACGATTATGTATGATGATGGTGGTGATGATGATTCTGGTGATGATGGTGACGATTGTGAGGATGATGATGATCATGATGATGATGATGATGGTGATGGTGATGATGATGATGATGATGGTGGTGATGGTGATGGTGATGATGGTGGTGGTGATGGTGATGATGACGATGTTGATGATGATGGTGACGGTTAAGATGGTTGGTACCAACACAATCACCACCATCATCATCACCATCCATCATCATCACAATCATCATCATCAACATCACCACCATCATCATCATCACCACTATCATCATCACCATCATCATCACCACCAATCATCACCATCACCATCATCATCGTCATCACCACCATCATCATCACCGTCATCACCATCATCTTGAACACCATCACCATCATCATCACCACCATCATCACCATCACCATCATCATCACCATCATCGTCATCCGAATCACCATCATACCTAATTACCATCACCATCATCACCATGACAATCATCATCATCACCATCACCATCATCATCATCATCATCACCATCACCACCAGCATCATCATCACCATCATCATCACCATCACCACCATCATCATCACCATCACCATCACCACCATCATCATCATCATCATCGCCATCACCATCATCATCATCATGATCATCATCATCCTCACAATCGTCACCATCATCACCAGAATCATTATCACCATGATCATCACCCATAATCATTCATATTCATACTTAAGCATACGAAATCATCATCATCATCGTCATCATCATCATCACCATCATCATCAACCATAATCATACATAAGTAAACTTAATCAAACGAAATCATCGTCATCATCATCACCACCATCACCATCACCATCACCATCACCATCATCATCATCATAATCATCACCACCACCATTATCATCATCATCAATAATCATACATAAGTATACTTAATCATACGAAGTCATCATCATCATCATCACCATCACCATCATCATCATCACCACCATTATCCACAATCATCCTTAATCAAGCATAATCATGCATAAGTATACTTAATCATACGAAATCATCATCATCATCACCATCACCATCACCATCACCATCATCATCATCATCATCCATAATCATACATAAGTAAACTTAATCATACGAAATCATCATCATCATTATAATCATCATCATCATTACCAACACCATCACCATCATCATCATCACCATCATCCACAAACATGTATAAGTTTACTTAATCATGCGAAAACATCATCATCATCATCAT
>Ga0126342_10010020_pt1 | contig 16963 bp, 11 predicted proteins | sample Cyp1metagenome_FD_92528 | JGI IMG/M metagenome (GOLD analysis project Ga0126342, IMG submission 92528) | Coral microbial communities from Lord Howe Island, Old Settlement Bay, Australia - Cyphastrea 1 metagenome | ecosystem: Host-associated > Invertebrates > Cnidaria > Coral ... | reverse complement strand
TTGGCGAAACGGAGAAATAGAGTGGAGTGATTTGGTGTTGTGGTGAGGGATTAATAACCCCTATACAACTGACGGTATTCGCTGCCGTAATTTCAGTCATCAACCCATAATATCGTAAACAGTTAGACTATAATATATATATACTGGATGGTGGTTTGGAACATTTTATATGTTTCCATATATTGGGAATAATCATCCCAACTGACTGATATTTTTCAGAAGGGTAGGTATACCACCAACCATATAATATATATATATATATACATATTATACCTGTATACCGTATACCCATTAATCAGAATGCAATTCCTTCATGCTCTTTGGGAGGGTCAGTTCGCCCATTCATCCCATGGTTAACTTGGCACGCCTTGGCATGGCAGGCAAGATGCTTGAAGCTCTGGAAACCCAGCCCCCTGAGCCCAAATGTGCCAAGCTTGACGGCCCAGGGGTTGGGTTGCGGGAAAATCCCCGATGATGGCCATGGCAGGGAAATCTGTGATGACAAGGAGGGAGCGAGCGGAATGCTGTGTTTGATTACATGGTGGGCATGGGAAATCTAGAGGAAATCACACAACTCTTCCTAGAGTTGTGTTTCCAAAACTTTCCTTCAACCATCCCAATGAACAGAACACCATGGAACTTAAAAAAAACATGGGTTGGCAGATCCGGCAAAATGATGATTTTATTTGTAGCACACTCCTGTACAACATTCTGGATTAGGATACTCTCAATTGGGACGGCGGGATTCTCTAGTTATATAGGCATGCCTTTCCCAACGCGAAAGACAAATCAATAACCTCACTTCACCCAACATGGAACAGAGTCTGTCAGCAAATTGTCCATCATACCCAAAGAAGAAACAACACACATTCATGGTATCAAGTCTCAATCGTGATTAAATAAGGGGGGTTCGCATGGTTTCGCGATGTTTCGTGGATCCTTCGGAGGTTTTCTGGATTTTGTGTTTGTTCTGTACTGTTTCAGGGGGATCTATATATCGACTGATTCCTCTTTGTCGCAGCCCTTCGAACGCGGCAGAATGGACAGCTCTACCTGTCTGGCTGTAGCTGTTTGATTCATTATCCGCGAACATGAACGTCAAGAATCAGAGACCACAACTAATGGGGTCTGAAAATACCCATCGGATCCATGTATGGTATATTTACCTACATTTGGGTGATTTTTAGGGCAAATGTAGGTAAATATATATGGAGCATATGGGATATGGTACCTCAATTTCAATGGATGATCACCAAAAATGGGGCTATCCCCTATTTTCAGACCCACATCACCACAGCAACTCAAACACAGTTCAGAACAGCCTCCCAGCAGGCCTCGCTAAAAACCTGAGGCCCAAGAAGGAAAGGCCGTCGCCGCTTCCGGATTCGTTCTTTTCAAAGGAGGTCGGTGGCTGTCTCCGGATGGGCTGGATCCAAAAAAATGGTGCTGAAATGTGCTGAAGATTTCCTGGACCTCCCAGATGTGATATATATATATACTGATTGGTGGTTTGGAACATGAATGGATTATGACTTTCCAGAAACAGTTGGGAATGTCATCATCCCAACTGACGAACTCATATTTTTCAGAGGGGTAGGTATACCACCAACCAGTATATATATATATATATACATACATATATATATATACATACATATATATATATATACATCTCTGTGTGTGTGTCAGTGATGTCCATGGTTGGTCGCCAGTTATAATAGGACATGGAGTCATCATCCAGGGGTGCAATTCCTATGGGGTGGTGCTTAAACTATGGCAAACATGGGAATGAACATGAACTCCGGTGTTTTTTGGGAATCCCAGACATGTTGAGTCTGCTGAAGCTCTTACCAGCTTGGGGTGACATCTTCGCGAGGAAATTCCGGTGCACAACACCTTCATTCAGTTTGACGCACCCAGCGGCCAGACACCTGGCCTTCCAGGTTGATCCAACATTAGCCCCCCCTTCATCTGGCCCAGAAACTATGGTTGAATAGGGAATTGGACTTACAGATATTTTGGGACCATTTTGGGGGTGTTTAGTATTAGGGGAATCTAGGAATGATTACTTATACAAATTGGGACTGGCCCATTCACATATTGTAGCCATGATGAAGGTAGTCAGGTAGTGTGGCATGCAAGGGTTCCTACACAATCTCCCGTTTAACTCTTTTTGTCTCACTCGTGCTAAACGCAGGGAATTTTCGGGAATGATCCCAGTCATCACTAGTAACATTCATCATCCCAGCAACCCCACGTAAAACGCACCAGTAAGGAATGATTACTTACAATATCTTAGGAATGATTACTTACCAGTATTTGGGGCATCTAGGAATGATTACTTACAATATCTTACAATGGTTATTGTACCAACTGCGATGCGCATCCAAGTGCTAACTGCAGAATTTGGGACTGACCCATTCACATACTGTAGCCATGACGAAGGTGGTGTGGCATGCAACTGTTCCCTCGTGGGATCCAGATGGTCCACCTCTCAAAATGCTGGTGAAAATGCCGAGTTCCACATCGTTTTCTCTTCATTCGATGTATGTTTCCCCTTAAATCCGATAGTGTTACCAAAAAGTTTTTAGAATCTGTAAGACTAATCTACTATCGAATATTTGGGTTGTATGTTGAATTTCGCCACTTAGTAGCTGAGTACTTTGGTTTCTGGAGCCCCTTTAAACAGTTGAGGCATTTTGCCAAAGGCGGTCCATTTCTGCTGGGAAAAACCATCCACCCTCTCGACTACAGATCAAGGGTTCATGGCAGGTGGTAGAGACAGCAATCATGCTGAGTTCAATCATGATTGAGAGGAAACCATGTTATCATACGGAGGTTTCCTCAATTTAGACCATTTTATAGTATTGAAACCTATGGTTTTGGGGATCCACCATTTTAGGAAACCCCCATATGGTTTTAATTGGTTTTCCATGAAATACGAGGTGGTGCTCCGCAAATAAAGGTTGTCAGTGAAACTAACGTTCTGGCAAGACCTTCTGGTTGCCCGGAACTGGACATGGCTCTGATTCTGATGATGATGATGATGAGGAGGATGATGATTGCGGTATGGTTAATTGTCCCGTGGGAATTAGAGATGGTTGACCGTATATATCTCATATTATACAATATATGTATATACCCTAACTGAAACCCTAACTGCAGTATGGTTAATTGTTCTATGCGGGTACGATATATATATATATATATTGTAATTATATGTAAAAGCCAAATGAAGCCCAATAGCGGTACAATTTTCTTTCCCATCCGCAATGCCATGCTCACTTCGCCAGCAGAAGTTCATCTCTTTTATTTGAGCTCGAAGAAAAATTATTGGTCTCTTAGTTCTTCTCATATATTCTCATATGATACCTATACAATCATATATTTACATATATAGATATATTATACGTATAATATTGGTCTTTCTTTACGTTATTCTGTTCCTGGGCAAAACCACGGGGTCTGTTCGTAACGTTATTTCACCAAAAACTGTAGCCTGACCTGGTCTGACCTTAATGAAAAATCAATATAGCCAGCAAACTGGGGCACTAGATATCATATTAAGTTGGTTATATGCAAGGTTGCATAAATAAATAGATAAAAAATATATGTATATGTCCAAACATATCCCATTTACTGTATATTTCCATTGCGTATTGGCTAGTTTGTCCCATCGAATCCCATGGTGGCAGATTTTCCTTCGCCATGTCGAACCGTGTTCCAGTCGAAGATGAAAAGACCCTTGCGACAGCTCCAGCATGGATAGGCCTGGATTGTTGGAGAGGTCGTGACTCAACCAGCTGGATGATCTGGATGGTGCCTAATCCTCTTATATGTTGCAGAAACATCTACTAAGCAGCTCACAAATTACTGCTTGGTGGTTTCAAATGTTCCATTTCATATATATATATATGGGATGTCATCCCAACCCCATTGACGAACTCCATCATTTTTCGAGATGGTTATTGCACCACCAACCAGAATTATTTTGTTGCGGGGTATCTAAGATGGCAATGGTTTTTCGTGGGATGAAATGGGCTCACCCTAATTTGTCCACACAGAAATGCAGGAACGATCCGTAAATCGCGGTTGAGCAGCCAAATGGTTCAAACACAACCCATAGTAACCCCAGAATTGGGACAAAAGTCACATACCAACCAAAACATTCACATTGAATTTTGATGTTTGGTTCAACTTTAAAGGTACAATTCAGCTATCCCCTGGTGTTCACCCATGGCCCACGGTTGGAGACAACGAAGTGGATAGAACATGACAGAACATGACTTCGGTGTCTCTTAGATTGGCCATGTGAAAAAAATGCATCTCCAGTTCAGAATGTTCTTCCATATTACTTAGTGTGTATATATATATATTATAATATACAGTAGTATAGTGATATTATTGTTACTACTAAATATGTTATGATTATTAATTATTATCTCAAGGTGGAGACCCATACTTAGCTAAGTTGCTGAACTCCAATATATCGAAGCAACAAACATCACTGACACGGCACCACCTTGGCAGGACCATCCTTGCAAAGTATCGTGCAGGCCGCCGATTCCAAGGCCGGAACTTCTGGATGCGAAGTCTCTGACACAGCTCCCCAAAAAAATGGGGATGGATATATATATATATATAACATATATATATATAAATGGGAAATGAGGATTCATATTCATATCAAAGTGATTTACTACGGAATTCACGTTAGCTTATGGGGAATGAATCGGATCAATTGGGTTTCAGCTGGAGATTCTGCCACACTGGGATCGTGGTCATGTTCGTCGGCCGACCTCATTGTTCATAATGGGTATACGGGAGTCTTTTGAACGAATTTATGGATATTTATGATTGGACACTTACCAATAGGAATTGTAATTTATGAAATTCATACCTAAAAATGATATTTATGATACTTTTTTTTAAAAAATAATTGTTTCACTTTTGGAATGATCATAAAAACAGACTAGCCAATCGGGCTTGGTCAATTCTTTTGCACCGTAAAATTGGTTTCATCAGATTCGTGGCTGCCGTTCCGCCGGGAAATCCCCGATCAAAAGACTCAGGTTTCTTCTCACAGGAGGGTACCCGGCCTGGTAATTGAATAGCTGGCCATAGAAATAGTGGATTTAACCATTAATAGCATGGTGGATCTTTCCATAGTCACGGTGATGTGAAAATGGTACCCGGCCTGGTAAACTGTCACATAACCATGGAAAGATCCACCATTTTTAATGGGTAAACTCACGAACTTTCTATGGCCATTTTCAATAGCTACAGTATGTTAGTTTACCAGGCCGGGTATCCTTATTTCCAAATCATTTGTCACCAGCATCAGTGTAGTCTTCCAGTCTTCCACCATACACTTTAGAAGATCAGAGAACACCATGAACGCCAAAAGGTGAGACCCATAACTAGGCTCTGCTGAATGGGTTTATACCCAACCTGGTTATTTGTTACAGTTCGCCATGGTATAGATGGCCCATAGAAATAGATGGTTTACCGTTCTTAAAAATGGTGGATCTTTCCATGGCGAACTGCTAAATAACCAGATGGTAAATCAACTTATAACTAGGGTGCAGATGGCCACGTTCCTCTCTCCAAGTTGAACATATCACCCGAGTACTGTCTAATATCCAGACCATCTTCAAAACCACTTTCGGATCCTCAACCATGCTTGATATTCCTTGAGAGTCGAACATGGCAATGTGGAATCTCCTATTGATAGATGTGTTCAATGGGAGACCAAGAAGCCATGTTTGAATGCCAGTGGATCAGAGGTGTATATATATATATGTGTGTGTATGTGTTGTATTTCTACATATTTCTTGTGTTCGTCCACATTGACCACTGGATTCGTTTGGAAGAACATGTTTAGAATACCATATCCATAGGATCCATGTATGCCATATATGGTAACATTTACCATCAATATACCCCCAATGTTTAGCATATATACCATACATGGATCCTATGGGATATAGAAGAAACATCGTTTTCCCACGGAAGTTATGAGGGTTTTCCATCAATGATCCACCCTCGAGAGGAGCCCGAAAAGGTCGAGCTTCCAGTCGCTTGTTTGATAAATGCAGGGCTGGTGCGGCTGGTGCGACCAAAAAAAGATGGATTTACCATCTGGTTATTTAACATAGCCATGGAAAATCACCGTTTTTAATAGGTAAACCATCTATAAATGGGCCATTTTCCACGGCTATGTTAAATAACTATAGGGTAATAGGGAATGGGATTATTAACTATGGGATTCAATGGGATATAGTTATAGTGAGGTATATCACCAACTTGATATGATTTGGGTGTGCCATGGTGTGCCTCAAAATGGGGTATGCCCCAAACCCGCATTTTGATGAGGATGTTATAGAACAAAAATAGATTTGGTACATTACTTACCCTTTTTTCAGACAATCTCATCATGGTGTGTAACCTATATTATATATATAATCATATAATATACATAATTTGCCCAAAAAAACAGCTAAACAATTCGTTGGCGCTTTCAACATATACTGATTTAACGTTCAAAAAAGAGGCCTGTGGCTTAGATTTCTGTCTTTATCAGTCTCGATCATGTTTGGTTATAGCAAGCCAAAGACGCCGAACAGTTGTATACTGGACATCAGACATCTAGAATCTTTACCAACACTGTTCTATCTATTTTTAGGAGGAAGACATCATCTATACCAATCTACAACACTGTTCCATCTTCTTGGGAGTTGCTATAAACAATCCCCCCTCCCCTTTCTGGGTATGTTTGTTGTTTGAACATATAATATAGGGGACCCCTAAATCCTCGGGCTTAAATTGCCCATCCTAATATTATTTTGTAGCCCGTGAGTTTATTCCCCGTGTTCGGACAAACACAATCATCATATTGTATATGTACATGTATATGTACATGTATATGTATATGTAATTATATATGTGTGTATATGTATATGATTGTATATGCAAATTATTTATATTATCTAATCATAGAATTATAGTGATATATACATATATAGCTATCCAAGTGCCAAGTATCTCCCGTTTTAACCCATTATACCCCCAGAAAATATGTGCTGCTTATCTCCCCAGACTCCTCCGCCAAAGGCGCAGGTGTTAAGCCCAGAGCTTGTGGTGCAAGAAGCACCCAGGCGGGATATTTTTCACGGCGAATGTCCCATAAAATGGGAGAAAGATTGTGGATAACCTCTGGTAAACTAACATAGCTATGGAAAATCACTATTTTTAATGGGTAAATCCACTATTTCTATGGCCATTTACAATAGCTATGTCAAATTACCAGAGGGTATCATGTGGGTAAAACAATCATAAACGCACCATCCCCCAGGAAGTCATCACCATAAATTTTGTTTGGTGGTATTAAAAAAACTTACCATTCCCAGTTTCTCCTGGGTGGTTTATTACTTTTTTTTTTCATTGCTTTAACCATGGGGATTTCACCATCATGTTACCCTCCAGTAAACTAACATAACTATGGAAAATCACCATTTTCAATGGGTAAATCCACTATAAATGGTCATTTTCAATAGCTATTTTGACACAACCAGAGGACCAGAGGGTACCATGAACATCACCGACCTGGTTGTGTTTTTCGATGGAAGATCCCCCACACAAAAAAAGGGAACGTTTTTTTTTCCACGACAAGATATACGATTCGTGTAGCACGAATCGTAGAGTAGGTATGACTATTGTGTACTTTATAAAAGATTATATTTATATATATATAATGATATTATATATGTGTATATATATATATATATCATATACTCAGATTCCTGCACACTTGAATGCGATTGAAACCAAGCGCAGCCTTTTGCCACTGCTCTTGCCCTTTTTTTGGTCGTCATTCATGAAAGTCTGGGCAAGTTGAAAGCGTTTTGTCGTGGTTGGAGATCAGTGTTAAGTTGTGGTTACAACGTACTCTATTTAATTACCAACCCCTGCTTAAGGAGCCACAGATGGCTGGATTTTGTTCGGTCAAAAAACATAGAAGTATGAATCTTGGCGACTCTTGGTGAAGGCGGTTTTTTTAACGATTTTTGTTGTCTTCGTGGTCATTTTTTGTTGAAAGGGGCAAGTTTGATGGTGAATCTCTGCTTGATGGTGGTTTAGTCGTATGTTTTTCAATTCAATTGTCAATTAGCCATAGAATTTAATTGATGTAATGTATCTATTGTCAATTATCCATCAGATCAGAGCAGATGCTCCTGGATGAATTGGAGTCGCTCCTTCCCTCGGAAAGTCCCTCTTTTTTTTTGTGGAATTTCATCATATGTTCCTTCTCAACAGATTTTCAAATATCTTACAACATCTTACAACAAAATATTGAGAAGGAAAACCAGGAAAACCACCTCACATCCCTTAAAACAAGAATTTGTCAAAAGATCAACATGTCTTCCTCAGTCCACCTGGCTCGCTCCAGGGACCTCCCAGCAGATCTGCCTTCGGCAGGGAGCTCCCAGGGAGTTGGGGTTGTAAAGATATTTTGATAATAATTAGTATCACAAATGGATCCCAACATTAGGTAAACATTGATTTGTAATAAAAACAAAACGTAGTATCACACAATGAAGCTTTTAATCCCATGTATATACAAAGACTTATTTGATAATATTTTGTTGTCTTCACATTGGTTAATCCACCATTTATCGTATCTAAGATAGAATATAAACGAATATATCATATATATATATATATTCATTCAAACGCCCCCCGACCCTTTTCTAAGGGATGCTATTCAGCTTTGCACATGTGAGAGGCAGTTCAGCACGAAGAAGCAGCAACATGCAGTGAGGTAGCCAAAAAAATAATATACTGGTGATATGTTAAATTAACATAAGAAAACCACATAAATAAAAAAACAAAAACAACAAGCATGTATTAGATTGTATTAGTTTATTGTTTCTGTTGGGCTGATTTTTGATTTGCAATAATTACTACTTTTAGAAGAAGGCAGAGTACCCTTCTACTCAACAAACCCGTCCCACATCCCACAGCACAGAAACAACTATGTGTTCAATAGAAAAAAAAAGAACATTCCTTCTTGTTAACCCCATTCCTCTAGTGTTTCATACACCGTTAACAAAGGAAAACAACATTAAATAACATGATTTAGCCACAGAAACTCATACTCCTTTGAATAGATCCCCCGAGATGAAGAAAGAGATATACGTGTATACATAAATGGGTACATACCAGATATTGTGGGGATTCAAGTATCTAAAATTAGTTTATTTCATGGGGATGTTTTCGGGATATCACGGTAGATCCCCGAAGATGATCTGGTTGGGGTGACGAGCATACTTGCTGGTGATGGGTTAAAGCCACCAGCCAGTAGATCACATGATATAAAATACATATTTTTTCTAGTTGATGGAACATGTAATGTGTTTGAAACATCTGATGAAATATACACTATATATATATACATACATAATTATATGCATTATCCTTTCTCTGGATACATGATAACAAAATCACAGGGGACATGACCATACATGGCTAGTCATGGAAATTGTCCAAAAATGACCTTATGTCAGCTTTGTGAATTCCTATGATTTATCCAGATTGTTTGCATTCCCACAGATTAGCAAATTGGATTAGAATCTGGTGCAGTTACTGGCCCTATTAATGATAAAACGATGGCTAATAGGGGTTTTAATCAGCCAAATTGATGATAGTTTCCAACAACAATAGGCAGCTAACAAATTACTAGTGAATATATTTTCATTTGGGGCCCCAAATGGCAGGTTTCTGTTGGTAACCCTAAAACCTTGGAAACACAAAAGTCCCAACCAGTTGGATGAGTGAACACCAACCAGCTTGTAACTGGGGCTGCAACTTTGTTAGTATGAGAACTATTAGTTGTGACTGACGATGACTAATTGTGACATAAAATTCCACTTGGTGACATGTCGAAAAAAAGTGTGATGAACATGTTGTTGCTATTACTAACCATGGTTGTAATAATGTTGATGCTTATATTGTTATCAGCATGGTCATCGCTATTTGAGTGTTATTATGATTGTCTTACAGTAAGTATCCAACTGTGATCCATTTCTTTATGTACTATTACTATCTATAAAAGTCAAAATCAGGCTGAACATCCATCAGCACCGGCTATTTTGATGTTCACCGCACCCATAGCCGTTTTGTAGAATTGTTGTCTTGAGAGTCGAGGGGATTTTTGCCACTACCTTATCTTAGCTTCCAAACAGATTTGATTATCATCTCCCATGCTTAATTACAGTAGAAATTGACTTATTTGGACAATACCTAGCATACTCTTGATAGAATGACCAGCTACCAACAAGAATATAGAACTTATAGTGCGGCATAATATGATTGAATAGGCACATCTACCGAGAGAAATCAACCCAAAAACACAAACTGTATCAATTACAAATAGCATTTTCCTCACTTTGCGTTCCTCGGGTTTTCCCGGCGCTACCATTGAGAAGTCGGTGAGGTCCCCGTGAATCGCGACAGGTTGACGCACAGAACTGCCGACAGGTTTTCACTGGATTGTAGGGGATAGATCTACCGCTTAGTGGTTTCAAACAGTTGGATGATTTTCCACAATAGTTGGGATGATGATCCAATCTGACTCATATTTTTCAGGGGGGTTGGTTGAAACCACCAATTAGTCTATAATCGAGAGTAAAAACCAGCTTACAACTGGGGCTCACTTTGCGATTCGCATGATAGATAAAGAGGTTAATAAAGTTACCCTCTGGTAATTTAACATAGCTATTGAAAATGGCCATAGAAATAGTGGATTTTCCCATTAAAAATGGTGATTTTCAATAGTTATGTGACAGTTTACCAGAGGTTAATAAAGTTAAAGCCCCAGGCCGAGCCACCTTTCAGGCTGAACGGGCCCAGAAGTTCTGGTCCAGGTGACCAAAATTGCTGGATCTCTTAGAGGTGAAATCATTCATGAAAGCAACATACCACTTTTTTTTTGAGGACAAAACAACAAATGGTTACAATCTATTACATGGTACTATTTTGTAGTAGATTCTTACCAATCAATCATATTTCATATACATTATCACAAAATTACAATATCATATTACTATAGTTATATTTAATTTTACTATATCAATCTATCCTTTCATATATAAGTGATATTTCATTTTACTATATCAATCTATATCAATCTATCCTTTTGTTCATCTCCGTGATTTTTCACCTTTTCAAAACACCCCTGTTGTTGGATTACCTCATAGCCTCATCGGATCGTTTTTTTCGACGAAATCGAGGTGGGCTCGGCGCAACATTTCGAAGGCCTTTGCAAGCGCTGCTGCTTTTTCCCAAAAGGCGGCTGGCTTCGGACCTGGGTTTCTTGGGCCAATTTCCAAGCGGCGAAAATGAGGATGAGATGGATTTAGGTACACCTTCAGACCAACGAAAATAGGTAGGCTGGTGTGTTCTTGTGGTACGCTTGTTGCCAACGTGTTTCGTATTTTCTTGGCAGGTTATGTGTTTCTCCAGCACGCATCAGCACCCCATGGAGTCGTCACATTCCAACGGCGCCGGCTGCGGCAGGGCGGTGCAACAACGGCCGCAACTGCGAGTGGGGACCCCAAAAAACCATCAAACGCCCGTTGTTTTTCAATGCTGGACTGCAAAAAGGTTCCTCATTTTGACCCTTCAATCTTATGCAAAAACTGCTTAAATAATCTTAAATACACTGACTGCCTAAGTTATGAACAAAAAAACCTGTTTGCTGAAAAGCATCTTTTAAGTGATCCAGAAAAAAATGACATGATGGACAGGACACACGTTCAGGATCTGGGTCAGATTTCGAGTGAATGCACGTGACATTCTCCCCAGCGTGCCTCGGGAAGTTGATATACGAATCTGACCAGCCAGCGCGCTTAGGTTTTGTCACTTCGAGCATGAGAAGAGGAAACGAAAAAAGAAGAAGAAGGGCGCTTTGTCCAAGAACAAGGACGCGAGTCAAAAAAAACAACTGTTGATCGTTTGTAGAAGGTGGGACTATAGCTATGATAGCTAAGTTTTGTTATAATGTTTTAACCACGCTATGTTAATGGGCTTTTTAATTCAGCAAACATGACTGAGGGGGGCCACCCATTCGATGAGGGAAAGCATTCCCTTAATTGTTGAATTGTCGTGAATGATTCTGAGTCTGCCAAGATAGATGTCCTTTTCCTACTGGTTCATTTGAAAAGGAAGGTTCGCAGCCCATTTTGCACAACCATTCTTGGTAACTGATGACAAATGGATATACATGGATAATCATGGATAGATATATATATATATATATTATGCCCACCCGGCTCCCGCATTTTTCCCAACATGTCATTGCGCTGTTCTTGGGAACAGCATGGCGAGATGATACGAGATGCAAACATTGTATGTAGGTCAACCTCAGATGGGTCACCCTCCAGTAAACTCATTGATGTAGGTAAATCATTTATATATCTATAGTCCTACTGTCGATGGAAGAAATCCTGAACCAGTTGATAGATGATTTATCCCATTATTTATAGGGTTTCAACCATCCAAGGTGGTGTAGGATTTCTTCCATCCACAGTTGCTATTTTTTTAACGGGTAAATCATCTACATGTGGGCCATTTTCCCTATGTTATTCACTGCAGGCAATAACCCTATGAAATACCATATCTGTGGGGATGAACATCGGTAAAAAAATTGTAAAAAAACAGCGATGGTTTATGGATGCTTATGGTGTGAAAACCAGGGTGGAGTTTTGATCGCCTTATGGATTCTGTGGATAGAATTATCGTGGATGGATGAAATGCCACTGCTACTCTGCACAGACAGCTTCTCTGGATGCTTGGGGCAAGCTGCAATATGCAATACTTGATGGAATACGGTTATGTGTCAAACGCCTGGTACCCAAACCTTGAAATAGCTGGTACAGCTGGATGTTTATTACCCCAGTATACCCCAGTCATATGGTAATTTCATAGGTAACTTGACCCACCCCCATGTGCTTTCCAAAGATGTGACCCATCCCATTTGCAAAATGAAGTGGGGTAGGTGCATATACCCGGCCTGGTAAACAAACAGTTCGCGAACTGGAAAATGGACCATCTAGATCCATCTAGATCGGTGATTTACCTATTCAAAAAACGTGATTTTCATGGATTTTCCAGTTCGCAAAGTGTTACCAGAGGCTAATTCTCACATGAGAATACACGACTCAACATGCTGCTGGATGATCTGGCTGCCGATGATTCTCCCAGCTTCACTCAGCTAGTCATGGCTAGCGAGGTGTCCTTGGGTGCCCAACCTGAGACCATTGGATACTTGGAGAATTCTCTTACTTTAGTATGGTGAAATCTAATTGACTGAGAATAACCAACAGTATAGCTTAGTTACCCAACAATCCACTAAACTACAGTAACATAATCAACCAAAACAATAGTATCCTGATCCACTTTGATTACCACTTCTTGTGGTTGACATGTTTTGAAATGCTGGACATTGTCGCCATGAAATATATCTTGGTTTTATCCCATTTCTGAGTCGGACAACTTATCATATCTCTTATATTTGTTATATACTAGGGGAACCTTGGATGGGTAGTGAATATCAAAAATATATCTAAATATATCTAAATATATACATATATCTAAATATATATATATTATATATATATATATCAGAGTGCGAGCCGAAGCACAGAGGAGTGCTGCGACCACGGTGCCGGTGGTCAGTGGAGATCGCGTGCTGTCAAGTCGAGCCAATATGCTTCCACGGTGGGCAATGGCAAGTTCCTGTGCAACGATGGCAACGTATCACAGTTTATTGTGCAGAAGGTGAGTGCAGGGATCGTTCACTTGTCAGACGTTGGCACCGGCAAGACATCAATTCAACATGAAAGCATGGTCAAGATCCTTCCCAATGCCTTGCCAGCAGATCTCGGATGAACTGGACTTGAGCTTCCGAAGAGGAAGAAGAAAGGGCGCTGCAGCCCCTACCCTTCCATACCACATGGGTTTGGGGGCACGATCACAAGACGCGGGACCATATAATATATGTATATCAATGATTTTCAATGTATATACTTTATTTGGTGTTGTCGAGTTTATATTTGTTGTATATCAAATTATATCAATGTATATAAAAATATACCATATATATATATATTTCTATATTAGTATTAATCATATATTATGGTATATTTCCATATATTATTGATAAACATTTATAATCATTTATATGTCTATCGCAGTTTATCCAAGATTGGCCAGTGGTACACTGATTCCAAGTGCCGAGCTGCCGAGCTGGGCTGTCCCTGAGACCTGCTAGGACTCGGATAGTGAGGACGATGACTCGGATGATATGAAGGCGAGATGGAGATTGCAGTGACTGGCAGTGACTGACTCTCTGGTTGATGAGTTGAAATTCCAAGGTGGTGCAGTGGATTTATGAATGGTTTATGTTGGGTTGAATGGTTTATGATGGTTTATCAGCCCTATCAGCTACGTAAACTATATCGACCATGAATGTTCGATATGTTTTATTACAAACAGAATTAATTAGCTGACATTTATGTTCGATATAGTTTACAATGAAAGTTTAAAGACGTGCTTTCATCATTTCAAAACTGACCACAAACATTTGTTTATAGTTTGAATAACACCAGCATTTTTTCAACCATTTTAGAAACCATTTCAATGTTGCACTTACCACCTTTTTGGTGCTTTCAGTAGTGGTTGTGTTTCTTGTCAGTCCAGGATGATCATGGATGATCAGTGGGCGTGACATGGCGTGCCGCAAGTGTAACATGGATGGTTTATAGATGATTTTCCCAGCTAGAAACCTCCATTTAGGCAGGGGATTTTCCATGGCTATGTTAAATAACCAGAGGGTAGTCTAATCAACTGTCAGGTTAAAGTCGAGTTTATGTGGGTGATCTTTAAATAATTTTAAATAGTAGTGATCCATTCAGCAAGTTTTTAAGCAGATATGTGGCATATTTTGCTGCTCCTTGCTGATACCAGAAGACATACAGGTTCAAAACAAACCAGAGGAAATCCGCGACAGAATCATATTTCAGAAACTTTCTGTGTCAAGTTTCTTGTTCCTTTTGAGAGATGGAACTCCCCCAGGAATAGTGGTTCCCATAAGCATTTGTTTTTTGGGGAGTACATCCATCTAGCTCACCTACCCTCTGGTAAACTATCATAGCCATTGAACATGGCCATTTGTAGTGGATTTACCCATAGAAAATGGTGGATCTTTCCATGGTTTTTTGTATGTTTACCGGAGGGTAGGGGTGTTCTGTCCAGGTAGGTCTGGGGTTCCCAACAGTTCCAGAGGTTTGTCGCACCTGCCACAGGGTGATTTGTCGCACCTGCCAGTAGACGACGGCGACTTCTTTGGAAGGCGGACTGGGAGCCATGACATGCCATGACATGCCATGACATGCCATGACATGCCATGACATGCCATGACATGCCATGACATGCCATGAGGTTTTGGTGGGCGAATGTGACCGGATGACGTTCAGCAGATCTATTGATGTCTATTGATGTCTATTTTCCATCCATAAAATATGTTCCATTTTCGATATTGATATCAGGGATTTTCCATATATATTTTCCATCTGGTCTTTTAACATATGGACAATCCCTGATAAATGGAGGTCTATAGCTGCGAAAATCATCTATTTCTATGGGCCATCTATACCATGGCGAACCGTTAAATCACCAGAGGGTAAGTCTATTTCTTTCTTTGGGCTTAGAGTCCTTTTGGGCCATTTGGGTTTTAATATGCTTTAATTAAGACATATTCAACCCAGAAAAGCCACACTTTCATGGCTGCCAGCGGGATAACTTTCCGCAGAGGCCCTAACACTCAGCTGAACCTCACTGGTGTCATTGATTGTCATTGCTACTGTAATTGACATTAACTGAGGTTGATGAATGACTGAATGACATTTGTATTATCTTGTATTGGACTGTCATATAATATTATTACTGTCATAATTACTGATATATATATATATATATTACATTAATATATTGATACTGTAATTATATCGTCCTTTCGTCCTTTCCCCCCCGCCTGTAATTCATGTCCATTCTCTATCTCATCACATCCAACTGGCATCTGATGACGGGGGTAAGAAATCATGACTTCTCTTGTGGATGCCCGCCCTACTTAGTGAAGTTGATTACAGGTGGCTTAACGGTGATTTATGGTTTTCTCTGGTTATGACTGTTATGACTAACAGTTCGCCATGGTATAGATGGCCCATAGAAATAGATGGTTTACCGTTCTTAAGAATGGTTGATCTTTCCATGGCTATGTTAGTCATAACCAGAGGGTAGATATAATCCCTAGTTGAACGAGTGGAAACAAGCCAAAATTTAAACTGGTGGTTAATATAATGGGCATCAATATGGATATCAAGAGGACTATAGATAGCATACACACTGTAGCCTTAAACCATATATCCCTGTGGCCCCTGTGATTCGTTACCACTATGGTTGGTTTTTGAGCCCGTTCCCGGTACGGGCAACTGGACGCATAGGGTATGAAATCATGGGTTTGCCACATCTACGTTAGTTTACTTAGATGCGCTGAAGATGATTTGTTAGGTTCCCAATTCAAAATCATGAATAGACTATAGACTTCCTGAAAGTATGTATATTGAATATGTTTTAACTTTGTTTGGGTCCCAAAAAAGCGAATCCCAGTGTCGCCTGGGGTGAAGGGATGTAAATAATCCCTTCCCCATTCAGAAACTCAACACCCCTTCAGAGACCATGGTGGATGTAGGACATTTACCCTCTGGTTATTCAACATAGCTACAATGTGAGGCCCCCAAGATAGCTAAGTTGGTTTATATCTCCAATAACTATGGTTTATGGTACTTATAACTATAGTTACTGGGGCTTATAAACCAACTTATAACTGGGGGGCCTCACATTG
>Ga0126342_10010019_pt1 | contig 16964 bp, 13 predicted proteins | sample Cyp1metagenome_FD_92528 | JGI IMG/M metagenome (GOLD analysis project Ga0126342, IMG submission 92528) | Coral microbial communities from Lord Howe Island, Old Settlement Bay, Australia - Cyphastrea 1 metagenome | ecosystem: Host-associated > Invertebrates > Cnidaria > Coral ... | reverse complement strand
TCTGGAATTCATTGGAAATATACAATGATATACAATGAATATCAATGAATGAACACGAATGACATAGATGAATGCAGATGAGATATGATTGGATGATATGGGATAGGGCTTTGGTATGCTTTGATTATATAGAACGCATTGTCCGGTGCTGCACCCGGAGGCTGAACCGGATATCCCTGCGGCTAGCGCTGAGAAGGACCCAGCCACAGAGGCCACACACATTTGCAAAGTGTCAGGGAATACTCACTCCTCCTTCAATTAATTTGTGATAGTGATTTGTCATGAATTTTCCATTTTATAGAGATTTCTTTTTTGGGATTGGTAGGATATGATAGGAATATATAGGAATTGAATGGAATTGAATGGAATTGATAGGATATCAATGGAATTCAATGGATATATATATGGATATTATAGAGAAATATAATATATATATATATCATTATAATTCATTATAATTCATTATATAATATTATTTATCTAATATTAAAGTGTATGAAGCAGTCATTTTCTGGGCCTGCAGCGGCCTTCCCCAGGTTTGTGATCGTGGGCCCACACAGCATTTGCCCACTGCCGTTGTTGAGAGCATTGCTGGCCGAGAGGCAGGATCTGGGTACTTCCATGTCCAGTGTCCTGTAGATTGAAGAAATTTTGATAAATTTTTCATTTTATAGAGGGTCGATTGGATGGCCAATGATGGCCATATATGACTATGATATATATACTATGATTGACCTGTTCTCATCTTGTCTCAAGTTTCAACATGGTTCAACCATGTCCCGTCCATACCAATCCACTGGCAGGTTCCAGACAACAGGCCTTGTGACAAAATCAGCGCCAAAGATGCGGCGCCAGAGAAACTTGCCGGAGACTGCGGAAATTCACGAGCCGAACCTGAATCCAATGGTGAGCTGCCCCAAAAGGTAAAAAAACTAAAGTATGAAGCGAAGATCAAAGTAGAACCCAGAGGGAAACATGCCTCAGATATTTGTCCAGCTAGTGCCACGACTCCTGTCAGAAGTAAGAGTGCTGAGCCACAGGGAACATCCATTGCAAAGAGGGAGTTCCCAACAAACTTGTCGCCAGCGGAGTACGCGGCCAAGAGGGCAAAATGTGAACCTGATCAAGGACTGAAGCACTCAGATGTCTATGGGTGATGATGGGTGAAGCGTTTGCGGTTGGTTTTGAACAGTTTTAAAAGGTGCAATTCTTTTGGTTAGGAAATGTGAGGAAAACATTCTTGGAATTTCATGAGAAGCCATCGGCTTGCTGGGTCAGAAGGGCTAAAATATTGCAATGCATTGCAATGCAATATATTATATTACATTAATTTACATTATATTACAGTACAAATCAGTACAATATATTACAATATATTACAAATATCTACAAAATTTTACAAGTATTTGCAAATTATTACAATATGTTACGGCTGTTTGGGAGGACCAGAGACTCCACCAAAGACTGCGCGAGAAACACGGGCACAATCGATGTGGAGACAGCTCGATGAGCACCTCGCCCGTGGAAATCATATGATGATGAGACACGATCAAGGCGGTGAGATGCGTGAAGTGTGCCAGAGGGGCTGGGGGGAGTCCACCTTGAAGCCCCCACCAACCCACTACGTCCCACTACGTCCCACTATAAAATGGAAAAATCATAAATATTTCAGACATTTTCAGAATATTTTCAATTTTAGTGAGAACCACAAAGAAAAACCTTGGCAATCCATGGATATCCATGGCATATTCCATTTTAATCCATTTTATAGTAGGACATAGTAGGAGAATGTAGGACATCTTTGGAGGATTTTGGCGGATGTAGACCAAATCACGCTAAATTTGACCCAGCCCTAGCAATCACATGTTGGAAAGCAGCGTGGTTCTTTTGTGAGGCCAGCAAGAGAATGTGCCTGCGATGATTCTGAAATACGCAGAGATTATCAAGCGCCCTTCCACCCACTTGGAAGCAGTGGACGCTGAAGTTTTCTGTGCCCAGAATGGCAAGTCCTTAGCAATTGCCGTTGATTCTCCAGGGAATTTGGAAGTCAAAGTGTCTGTGGGCTATTGGAATGCAGTGCTGGACGCTCCGGTTGACTTGCCTGAAGTTGACCCTGAGGACCCGAAATTGTGGGTTCTTGTGAGCTGTAATGCAAACTTTGATCCCCATGCAGAAGGTAGGAACCATTGGGTGCCGGCTTTCTACAAGGGTCAAATCTCAGATGATGACTTCTTGCAACTCACTGTTGAGAAGCAGCGGGTACTTCTAGCAGAATACCGGCAGAAGAGAGATGAGCTGATCGAATTAGAAGGCATTGTAGAATCTATGAAACTTGATGATGATGACGATGACCCTGACAGTGAGAATCTGGAGATAGCACAGGCTAAAACCATGGTTGTGGACTGCCAAATGGAGATGATTAAGTCCTTTAGATTGACTAATAGTTTTTGAATGTTTTTGATAATTTTCAAATGTTTAATAATGTTTATATATGTGTTTATTGTTTATCATTGTTTATCATTGTTTATCCAGGTTTTCCTATAAATTTCCATTTTATAGAGGCTGGGAAGGTATGGTATAAAATCAGGCACTCAGTTCTTCCCCATTTTCCATTTTATAGAGTAGAGAACCCACTTAGACACCCTGTGACACCCTTGTTCCCACAGATGTTGTTTGCATATGTTTGCAACATTTTGCATTAATTTTTGATTTTATAGTCACACAATGTCACACAAACTTTCACACAACGCCATACATTCACCCTTTCCATGGGGTCAGCATGGCTGGCCGCCCAGGTTGAAGAACTTGATGGGTTTGATCAAAAGGTGCGAGGAGGCACAACTTGCCATTGTGGACGTTCCTGCAGACGGGAACTGCTTGGTATGGAGCTTGAGAGTGCTCCAGTCCGGCCAGATTCCGCAACTGGATCCACAGTGCGTGAGCAAGAAAGCAAAGAAGCAGATGCAGGAACTTCGAGATTCCATTGCTGCAGCATGGGTCACTGTCAAGGACTTCGGTTTGTGGCAAACGCTTTTCAAGTACTTCTGTGCAAACCATGTGAGGGATGATCCACCTGAAACACCACCGAAGAAACAAAAAAAGAATGCAGAGCCATGTCCAGCCAAGACTCCTGATGCTGCCACGCCACCCCGGCCAGAACCTTCACAGCCAAGACAGGTTCAGCGTGTGGATGGTGCCCAAGCTGTCCCGATCTCCAAGAAGAGGCTGCCGGAGTCTCCAAACTTGATGCAACCGCAGAAGAAGAAAGCCCGGGAATTGATGGAGCCTGAAGTACCAGATGTTGAAGAGGCTTTCCATCAAACTATGCAGGAGGAAGCAAGTCTCAGCGAGCGGCTGGTAGAGGATGTGAGACCAGAGATGCTAAGCAGTGGGGCTGCGGAGGCAGTAGCTCCCAAAAAGATTGCTCATGAGCGCAGGTACAAAAGCAGGCCGAAGACTGCAAGGGAGATCAGCATCAAGTTGGTGGACAACTTCTTGGCGGCACGGGGTATCACCTACCTTTCCCATTGCAGACTGCATCGGCAACAAGCTGTGATGAGGAAGGCTGCAGTGTGCGTGGAAGGTGGATGGAAGGAGTTCAAAGAACACTTGCTTGGGGCCCAGCTGCCTAAATGTGAAATTTGCCTTGGCATCATGAGAGATTCCAGGTTCACCCTGGATGACATTGCAGTTGAGCTGGAAGCAGAACAAGTCAAAGCTTGTGGTCGCCCCCGAGAAGTCTGATAAGGCAGGAAGCTCTGCACCTGATGGCACGCAGCCAGAAGCAGCAGGTGACCAGCAACCAGAGAACACCGATGCCCAGGATGAGGTGGAGAGATGCAAGGCATATGTAACCTCCTTCGGACCAGTGATAGAGCTGCTTGAAGAGAATGGCAAGTTTGGATATCGGTGTCGGGCTTGCAGGACGAGGAAGCAGCCTCTGGGGAAAGTGAACAAGTTGCCCAAAATGATTATGAAGTCCGTGAAGAACTATTTGGAGCAGCATTTGAATTGCCCCACTCACATTGGCAAAGTGAACATGATGAAAGCAACAGATGTGAAGCTAGACAGCGAGCGTCAGCAACCTCTGGAATGCCCAGGGCTTTGTGTTTCGAACGCTACTGGCAGTAGCTTGTACCACTACCTGCCTGAGTTCAAGTTGTGGATTTCGCACTCTCAGATGTTATCGAATGCCAATCAGCACACCTACACCTGCAAGTTGAATGCCCAGGAATGGTGGGTAAAACACCAAAACTGCCTTGGTCAGTACATTCCGGGGGATGAGGATGAGAGCTCGCCTTGCTGCAAACAGTGTCGTACCCTTGGTGAACCACACAGCATCCAGCGAAAGGTTGTGAAGTTTGCGACCAAGTTCTATGCGGCCCATTTGCTTCAGAGACGGCTCTTCTGCCAAGAGGAATCTGTCACAGCTTTGCTGGATGAAGTTGGTGCTACAACCTTTGCTCACAACAATTCCAAACTTTGGAAAAATGTGACTGAGCTGTCCAATGCGGGGCTCCAAGCTCTGGTCCGACGAACTTGGGGAAGCATGCCGCCACAAGCTCGAAATGATATCGTGAATGTTTTCTATGGCACCGTGGTTGAACCCTGCACTAAGATCCATGTGGGATCTGTGAGCTCCAACCTTGTCTGCCTTTCCTCTCAGTTTCTCGATGCGCTCTCCAACAGGGAGAACAGTGAACCTTGGCAGATGTTGGGGAAGTTTGGGGAATGTTGGGGACATCATATGTGCCGATTCTTTCCCTCTATAAAATGGAAAATAAATGAAAAATAATGAAAATAATAGAAATAAATATAAATAAATGATAATAAATGATAAACATAGGAAAATACTGGGAAACAATTTGTTATTATATGTTGTTAGATGGATTTAGATGGTTAATCAATGTTAATTATGTGTAATCCATTGAACTCCTGTACTCCATCAATATTCATTATATTCCATTATATTCCATTATAATATATTATAATAATATATAATAATTTATAATAGAATATTATTATTCAATATTATTCATTTACATTCATTGATTTTTTATTTGTTCTGATTTTTCATATTTTTCCATTTTATAGACCACTGACCACTGGAAGACCCATATCCCATCAATTGCCCTCTATAAAATGGAAAATAAATGAAAATAATAGAAATAAAATGAAATAAATATAAATAAATGATAATAAATGATAAACATAGGAAAATACTGGGAAAATCTGGGAAACAATTTGTTATTATATGTTGTTAGATGGATTTAGATGGTTAATCAATGTTAATTATGTGTAATCCATTGAAATCCTGTACTCCATCAATATTCATTATATTCCATTATAATATATTATATATATTATAATATATTATAATAATATATAATAATTTATAATATATTATTATTCAATATTATTCATTTATTTTTTATTTGTTCTGATTTTTCATATTTTTCCATTTTATAGACCACTGACCACTGGAAGACCCATATCCCATCAATTGCCCTCTATAAAATGGAAAAAACATGAAAAAACATGAAAATACATGAACAATCATGAACAATATTGAACAATCATGAACATACAAGGCAATTCAATGCAATTCATTTATTTCCTCAATTTTCCTATATTTTCCTCATATGCTGTCAAGTCTTTTCAATATGTTTCAAAAATGTTTTAAAATGTTTTAAAATGTTTTAAAATGTTTTAAATATGTTTAATTTGTTTTTTTAATTATTGTTAATATTTGTTAATTGTTTTTATATATTTTTTTCATTATTTTTCATTATTTTCATTATCTTTTAATATCTGTCATATTTTTGATTTATTTTTCATTTTATAGACCCCTGGAAGATTCTACCCTTATCTACATTTTGTATCCCCTTATGATCCCTCATGCGCCCTCTATAAAATGGAAAAAAATCATTGAAAACAATTAAAAAAACAATGCAAATCACAAAATACCTGGCATCCCAGCAAATGCCAGCCATATCTATGGTCCCAGAGTGTTGCCAAGGAGATGGAAGGCCTGAACGCCAAAATCGCCAAGGCTGCAGTGACCGGTCGTTTAGACCGGAATCCATTTATGCAAGGTCTTTTGGTTCAATGCCTGCATAGGATCGAGAAAGAGGAGAGAGGCATCAGCAGCAACAGAGGTCGGCGAAGCAAGTCGTGCTCGGATGCGGAGGTGAAGTTGCTGGCTGATGCGGCATTGAGCCTATCGATTCTATCAGGAAATCAGACCCTTGCTAAGGAGCTGGGACAGAAAGTCACCAAGATCACTGTGAAGCTGGAAGAACTGGCAGAGCATGGCCTCCCAAACCCAGCATTGTCTCTTATGTTTCCATCCCAGCTGGAGCAGAACTTCATTCTGGTCGATCAGCAGTTCCCTCGTGATGACAAAATGCCGGCTCGACGGCTCATCCTGGCCATGGATGGGACTTATCTGCAAAAGAGCCTGGTCCAATGCCCGATCAACCAGAAGGTTGGTCTGGTAGGTGGCTGCTGGTCTTCACAAGATGATTCCTCTGCCTTTCTGGACATCGGAGTTCCAATGAAGGGAATCGAACGTGCAGCTGTGATGATGGAATTCCTCACTTGGGATCCTTGCGCCTACAAGCAGGAGACTTTTTCAGTCTCAGCTATGCCGATGTCCCTTAGTGCACCGAAGACGTCAGAGAAGGAGACGCAGACTCATGCGGGCAACCGTGAAGCTTGGCATGTGCTGAGCATTGCTTGGCCAATCTTGGCCATATCCCATCAATTCCCACATAGTTCCACAATGTTCTTTTTTTACTAATTTTTCTATGGCCAAGCTTTTCTAAATTTGTTCAATTTGTCCCCTTCTAAGGAGATCCTGTTGACGATGTCAAAGGTCTTGACAGCAGGGGCATGGCTTGTAAAGGGGATTGTGATGGATGGCCACCATAGCCACCGGTACCTGAAGGAGTGTCTTTTTGGATGGTTCGAAAAGTTTGACAAGGCTGAGCTGCAAGGCATGGATTTTTGGCGTGATGTTTCTTACGAGGACTTGCCAAAGCACTGCCTCCCTCGCATGCCCATGCGGCTGTGTATGCATGCTGGAGAAACCATTTGGTGTCTTCCGGGCCCGTGTTTCCTGGCAGATTTTGGTTAGTTTTTGTTGATGTTGTTTTATCTTTATATTTTTTTAAAAGTTTTTTAAAGCATTTTTAAGCATTTTTAAGCTATTTTTTAATTTTTTAAATATGAATTTATAATAATTTAATATAATTTATATGAATTTATAATATGATGATATATGATGTTATTTACCGACCAGGTCATGCATCAAAGAACGCAGCTGGCCAATTGGTCAGCCCTTTGCGAACCATCCTCTTCGGGCGTTTCTTTACTGACTCCAGTCAGGCCCGCCGAGCAGGCTTGCCACCAGCTGCCTTTCGCCGTGCGGAGCCCATGAGTGACAGTCTCAATGCAGTGCTGTTCAATCCATTTTATGCCTTGAGATCACCAGAATCTTGGCTGACAAAGTTGAAGCAACATTAGCCAATGATTAGTGTTAGATGATGAATATCGATTATGGAATCGTATGGGACAGCATGGACATGTATGGAACTGAATGGAATAGTTGGGTAATGTTGGGTATAGTTAGGTTTTCTATGGTTTTCTGGGGTAGTACGAGGGTACTTTTCCATTTTATAGTGGGCCCTGTCCCCACAGAATCCCAAAGCACAGTTTTTCAATATTTTTTTCATTTTATAGGGCCCTAGTGGCCCCATATATCCCCATATACCGATCCCCCATACATCCCAATACATCCCCATACTGTTATATATATTATATTATATTATAAATGATGATTATATTTTTAAATATATTAATGTAATTTAATATATATTAATATATATTAATAATATTTAAATATATTTAATAATTATAAATATATATACATTAAAGATCATTACAGCATAATTGGGTATAGTATGGTAATGTATGGTATAGTTTGGTTTTCTATGGTTTTCTGGGGTAGTATGAGGGTAATTTTCCATTTTATAGTAGGCCCATGTCCCCACAGAATCCTGAAGCAAAATTTTTCTATATGTTTTCCATATTTTTCCATTTTATAGTGGCCCATAGTGGCCCCATGTCCCAAAGCCAAGGCATGTCCAGGATTTTGGGGGTAGTCAGGATGTTCCAACTATCTAGGAGAACTGTCTAAAGTTTGGCCTTTTTCGCCCAGGAAGTGGCTGGGAAAATAGCAGAAGTGCCATGGGCAACAAAAGGATTCCTTATCCTCAATCTCTGCATTGCCTTGACAACAGTGCCTTGGATATTGGAATGCCAGGTGTCCTGCAATTTTGTAGGGGATACATGGGGATACCATGGGTTACCCAAAAGATCCCAAAAGAAACAAAGATGAGGATATAATGTGGGAATATGTGGGAAATACGTGGGTATAATGTTGCACCTGTGAAATTGTCAATCCTTCAGAGGCTCCTTCGAACCACAGATCCATGACTGTTGAGAACAGAGCGGAGAACTGTATGAGCGGATTCCTCCTGTTGGATTTGTTCCAGATGTTGGCAAACCGGGAAGCAGCGAAAAGAGGCCTCCCCAAAGGAAGCTGCTTTTGTGCGCCTGAAACGGTGCGAAATTTGCAGCAATGTGCGCTGGGCATCCTGGGTGTGTGCATATCAAAGGCAGTGAGAGGCAGCCCGTGGGCACGTGGGGATCATCGGCTTAGTGAGCTGGGAATTGAACATCACTTCGGACGACTTCGAAGTCAATCTTCCACTGCTCAATTATCCACCAGAGGATATTGGCAGAGCAGCGCGCGGGACATGCTCAAGCGCGCCAGGCGAACGAAGCCAGCGGCTGCTACTCGTTGCGCTGCGGAGGTTGTCCCGCCTTTGACTCAGGATGAATTCTACTCTTGCTCTGAGCGAGCTTACAAGTCATCTCTGCGTCTTGTTGCTTTCTGCGAAGGCGTCACACCAGAAAGCCTTGAAGATTCATACGTTCGCTGGTGCAAAGACAAGGAGTACCTGAAGGAAGGCCCTCTGCTTGGGGATGAAGAAGAACTTGATCCGGATTTTGTCCCAAGTGGCCTAGTCAAGGAGACTGGGGCCAAGGAATTTCTTGAACAGATGCAAGTGGATGCATCATTGCAAGGAGATTTGCCAGAGACCGAGGCTGATCCCAATGCCCAGGAGATTGAACTCAAGTCAGTGCCAGATGCTGACATCTTGCTTGATCTGATGAGTGCGAAGTCGTCCAACCATGACGCAGATGACGTGCCTCCGCAGTCTCCCAGCAAGGGAACATGTTCAACAGGCATGGCAAAAAATCTGCACCACGCTTTGTGGGGTTTGGGCTGTGGGGCTTCTGAGTCAGAAGTCTTTGACAGCATTTGGCGCTTATTGATGTATCTTCGTCATTGGGGAGGAGGATGTGATCGAAGCTTCATCCCAGACCCAAGGACGAGCAGAAAACGCTCAGCAGGTTTGAATTGGTACCAGTCCCTAGGCTTTGTGCTGGATCGCTCTAGGATTATAGATTATCATAATATATCATGATTTATTATGAATTATTATGATCTATGATGGACATTTGTGGATGGGGATTATTGGAGTATATGGGGATAATTGGGTAATATTGGGGATATACGGGGTATTATGGAGTATTTTTCCCAAAAAAAAACATTTTATAGTGATGTTATTTCCCAAAAGATGAAATATGATGGAATATGATGGATATTGGTGGATTATTGGGGTATATGGGGTACTTTTCCAAAATTTTCCATTTTGTAGTGGTTTAATTTTCCAAAAACCAAAAGAATTGCTGCATGTTTTTTTCCTCCTAGCCTCTGTCAGGTGGAACAATCACAAGTTGAAGGAGTTGCGTGACGAGGAGGATTCGGCAATGTTCCGGCAACGCGCCTCACGTTTGGCGAAGTGGAAGGAGCTGGTGGAAGATGCCGCAAAGGCCAAGTCCATGACCCTGTCACCGCCAGATGCCCTAGAGAGCCTTCTTTGAAGAATTATTTCTGGATTTTTCTGGATATGTCTGGTATATTCTGGTAATTTCTGGTATAGTTTGGCAATTTTGGGTATTATTCTATAATATTCTATAAATTTCTATAATATTCTATATTATTCTGGTAATTTCTGGTATTTTCTGGTATTTTCTGGTCATTTGACAGTTTACTGTTAGGTGATGCTAGCATATTGCACATGGCTTCCCAATGTTCCCCATAGTTCCTCCATGTTCCTCTATATTTTGTTTACAGTACTGCTTGAAGCACCACAGTTAATTGATGTATATTGATGTTAAATGATGTTAATATATGTTAATATATGTTAATTAATTGACGCTTTTGAGGACCGGCCACGTGGCCATTGTGCTCCTGCCGAACCATGCTGGGATCCGGTGTCCGACTGTGTGTCTATGCTTGTCGGTTTGGACATCAGTAAAAAATCCAAAGCTTGCGACCAGTGCCGCTTCTCTGGGTCATGTCGTGGCCGCTCGAGTCGTGCAGATGAGAAACCATGAGAATCCTGGCACATACTTTTGTGATGGACAGTGCAGGGCCTGGGTTGTCAAGCCCCAGTCCTTCATTGCGATTTTGGCATTGCACTCTTTTGGGGAGGACGATTCAACCTTTTCGGCGACGCTGTCTGATGAGTCGATGAAACTGGTGGAAGACACAAAGTTTCTTGAAGGAAAAACATGGAAAAGACATGAAAAAACATGAAAAAACAATGAGCAACTCAATATTCAGGAAACATATGGAAACAATTGGAAACATCATGAAACATCAGGGAAGATTGTAAAATATTGTAAATATTTGTAAAATTTTGTAAATCAATGTAAATCAGTGTGAGATGTTCCAGGATTGTACCACTATAAAATGGAAAAAAAAACAAAAACACATACATCAAATATGTTGCAATATGATGGAATATGATGGAATATGAATATCCATTTGTTTGATAGTTCATTTTCATTTTTTTTTCATTTTATAGTGGTCCTGGGTCCTGGGAAATGCTCAGATATGGTTTATATATGTTTATATTGGTTTATAATGCATGAACAGGGTGCTACTCAGGATTTTTTCCATTTTATAGTGGGGAAATGTGAGGAAAACATGTAAACTCCAAATAAATCAAATGTTTGCAATCCATTTCAACCTCGCACCTGCTCACTCAGGTCTGCATCAGACTGGTGGCCTGATGATGAAGATTGGGGTGATGAGTCTGGCAAGGGTGTTTCGGCAAAGAAACCCCACCATCAGGGTCTATTTCTTCGTGGCCAAATCAGAAAACGTCGGGCAGCCAGAGCAAAGGCTAAGGCCAAGCAGGCACAGAACAAGAAAGAAAAGTTGAAACAGAGCAAACAGAGCAAATCCAAAAAGAACAAGAAAAAAGAACAGAAGAGAAAACTCCAAAAACAAAAACCTCAGCAGACCGTAGAAGAAAGTGTGAAGAATTATCGACGGCAAGGAATCGGGGTGCTGCTCGTCCAGCAGCAAATGGATAGAGCTCGGAGGCTTGACAATGCCAAGTTCCCAGGAAATTTGATTTTCTCCAATGAGAACGACATTTGTCGCCTCAAGATCGAGAATTGCAAGGATGTTTCATGGTCGAAGGTTCGCGAGGCAGCTCACCCTTACCTCAAAGTTACGTTTCTCGGCTGTCAGGGCCGCCCAACATCTCTGGACAGTTTTTGAATGTCTTCTGGGGCTGTCCAAATGTTTCAGACAGCTGTCACATATTTGTAACATTTCAGACAGGCTCCAAAATTCTGATGCTTACCCAATTTTACCCAAATAAAATTGAGCTATACTGAGAATTACTGAGAATTACTGAGATATATTGAGATCTTGCGTTTGTTCACCCAAGTGAGCAGAGGTACCTATCTTTGAGCTCTCAGAAGTGGAGTGAGACAGTTTCGGGTCGGTTTTCTTCCATCTTTTCTGCATTGGAAAGCTCGCCACCGGACAGGAAGCGGTGGATGCAGTTAGTGCGGGAAATTTGCGACTTCATAGCTTGCCTTCCATCCGAGAAGTCAAAGGATCCACCAAGCACCACATGAATCCAACATTTTTCAATTTTTTCTGGATATTTCTAGATTTTTCTAGAATTTTCTGGAAACATCATGAAACATCAGGGAACATGGTAAAATATTGTAAATATTTGTAAAATTTTGTAAATCAATGTAAATCAGTGTGAGATGTTCCAGGATTGTACCACTATAAAATGGAAAAAAACAAAAACACATATATCAAATATGTTGGAATATGATGGATATGGGTATCCATGTGTTTGATAGTGTATTTTCATTTTTTCCATTTTATAGTGGTCCTGGGTCCTGGGAAATGCTAAGATATGGTTTTTATTGGTTTATAATGCATGAACAGGGTGCTACTCAGGATTTTTTCATATTTTTTCCATTTTATAGTGGGGAAATGTGAGGAAAACATGTAACTCCAAATTAAGCAAATATTTGCAAACCATTTCAACCTCGCACCTGCAGCTATTGTATGATTTTGTGATGTTTGAAGCGGATCCTCTCGAGATCTCTTTTGCGATAGTCCATGAAGCACCATGAAGCGATAGCGCGGGACTTTGATCAAGCTCTCCAAAGGCTAGACTTTCCCACGATGTCTACTGATTTATTTGTTCTTGTTTGGGTGCCTATTTACCACCAACATTCACCAACCACTACCGACCAATGATCCAATAAATTTTGGGGATTTTTTTTGATGTTTGGAGAATCTGATTCAATCCACGGGGGTTTTTCAGTGTGCGGCAAATGCATTGTTATTCAATGCTCTGCCAGCGCACATGTGTAAACAGATCACACTTTCGGTGAAACACACTTCGGATCACTTCAGTGATCTATAGTGATCTTCAGTGCGCAATCTGTGTTGAAAAATATGCCGTGATATGCTGTGTCTTTGGAGCAATGATGCTGGGAAGGCTGTGGCACTATAGAATGGAAACACCCAACCCCCAGAAAATCCTACCAGCAAGGGCATGTAATCTCTATAGAATGGAAACACCCAACCCCTGAAGAAACCATTCATTTTTGGATGTTATAAAATTGAGGCTATATACAGGGGGTTGGGGGTTCCCATTCTATAGTAAAAAGTTGGCCATTTTCTTCATTTTAAGGCTAGGCTCCACAGTACGTTGGGGCCTCCCATTTTAGAGTGATGGAGGCTTTTGCAGCAAATTTGTAGCTGTAAATATTTGCTTTTTCAAATGAATTTCCTATTTTATAGAGGTGCACCTGTTTTGTGACCCTGGGTGTTTCCATTTTATAGAGGTCCCATTCTGGGGGGGGGGGTGGGTGCCCCCGTTTTAGTACTATAAAATGGGAAGGCCCAACCCCCCCACTTAATCTAGAAGGGGATTGTTTTTCCATCTTTAGAAGCCTCTCACTCCACGACTGTGCAGACTGGCTCGCACCTGTGTCCCCTAGTGGGTGTGGCACTCAGAAGTTCTTGTGGGAGTTGGGGTCCGATTTGAGGGGGAGTTTAATGACTTGAGGGACTGGGATATAAATATAATTCGTATTGACGGGAATGGGATATAGCTTATAAATTAGTTGTAATTCGTACATCTTGACATCTTTTCGTTTGTATTTCGGTGTGTGCCGAACTTATGAGAAAACCTACAATGTGGCCCCCTCCAGTTATAAGTTGGTTTATAAGCCCCAGTAACTATAGTAACTATAGTTATAAGTACCATAAACCATAGTTATTGGAGTTATAAACCAACTTAGCTATCTTGGGGGCCTCACATTGTAAAAATCCAGGGAATTTTACACTTTTTTAAGATCCAGCAATCCGATAACCCCCTCGGCCCGAACCACGCCAAGCCTCAAAGCCTTGCGTCGATTCTTTGACCGGAATGGGTCGCCGGGTAGCTTTCCCAGCGATTGAATCCTCCACTTTTCAACCTGGGGATTTCCAAGGTACCGGAGGGTAAATCCCCAATGAATCCTACTAGTGATTAATGGTGATGATCATCCTATGGGTAAAACAAATGGTTCAGCATAAAACTCACCAGAAAAATCACTATTCACCATAAATTATATGATTGAACTGTCATGAACCAGTGATTACCCATAACGCAGCACCATCCAAAGTCCCAGTTTTTTTGGACCTCCCAAAGTCCCGAGCTCAGGTTTGGCTCATGGTGATCTCAATGCGGCCAACATCATGTCCGAGCCACAATGGAGTTCGGCGGATGTTGTGTGTCCCATGATGGAATGATGACATCATGGTTAATAGTGGTTGATCGTGTTTATGAATGATGGTTCATAATGGTTACTGTAATCAATGAATCATGGTTAATCATGAATTATACTGGTTCATGATGCTTGATTGATGCTTGATCCAATCTTGGATTCGTGTGAATATGAAGAGAACATCCATGAAACGTCATGAAACGTGTCGGTGATCCGTGCGATTCTGGTGTCTCCTATGTTTGACATACCAACGAAGCAGTGGATTCTCCAACATCTTCACATTTCCCACGCAATGAAAAAACAAAACAGCTTCGACATGTCCAAAAAAGGTCCCAAAGTAACTTCTGGTCAGTCAACATCATTTTTTTATTTAAGAATATATAAAAATCATATTCCGAAAGCCAGCCATTTTGTTTTTCCATCATAGTGGAACATCGCTATTACTGTAATCGACTTTGATCACCATCATAATTGGTAGTTTTATCATGGTTTTATCACATTTTTTCATCCATAATATGAGTTTTAAATCTTTGGATACCATTTTTAAAACTGTGGACCCCCAAGATTTTCACCAGGATCGATGCTCTGGACGCGGTGTGGCTCATCGATTTCGCGACCTCGATTGAGTCGGGGGCTCGGTAATGTTGTTAAAACATGCTTAATCATCACTAGTGGTCAAGAATTAATGGTGCATCTTAGTAACACTTAATAGTTAAATTTGGTTAATATTGATCCATATTGGTTAATGATTTATGATTTTTTAATGGTGAATGATGGTTAATAAAGCTAAATAGTGGTTTAAAATGCTTAATTATAGGTAATTACTCATGGCCAATAATGGGTCATAATGGTTAATAGTGATTCATGATCAATACTGGTTAATAATGGTGAACACTGGGTACTAACGGTCAATAGTGGGTAATAATGCTTAACAATGGTTTATAATGGTTGATAGTGGTTAATAATGGTCAATGATGGTGATTAAGGGGATTTACCCTCCGGTAATCAAATGTGGCTATAAATAGAGGATTTTCCATTGCCATGTTTGATTACCAGAGGGTGTATCAAATTTGCATGAAGATAAATATGTGAATTTCTTTACAGCGGAGCATTTAGAGATATATATATATAGTGTACAGATTGGTTGAACTGGTGAAGTGTGACCACTTTGTTTCAACAAAGTGGTAAAGCTCCTATCAACCTTTCTTGGGAAATATTGAGGGATCGATTTCAACACCTCAGAAGTCGGACTCCCTCGGTACTTGTGGATTTCGGCAATGTTTGTCAAACAATTCCCACCTAATGGAGCGCATCCGATGGCGTGTAATCATGTAATTTGGTCAGAACCAGAAAAAGCATGTTTCAAACCAGCTATAACTCGAACATCCCTAGACATGTATAGCTTTTATATATATATACATATATATATATATGTAAACCATCGTAAACCAAAGGGTCCCCCTTCCATCACTTGAGCCAGGTTGCCGCTCTTCACGGACATGTGCAAATTTGAGATGGCCTGTCTCTTCGAATACGTGTCCTGACTGGATGAGCACCTAAAAAATGCCTGGCAGGTGACCAAAAAAATATTGGAAAAACACCCTAGAAGTCATGGCATAAGTGTCAAAAGTACTAGATTCTGGTGTACTCGAGTTTGGGATCCACAGATGTCAAAACCGATGTTCGTGTTTTTTTGGGGATGAAACAGCAGTGCCAGCTTTATTGATGTGAAATGGTGTGAAAGGAACAGGGTAGTGTAATTTCCTTGGTTTTGACCGATACCCATGCTGTGAAGGGGTCAAGCGGAAGATATCGAATTATGCATCACCGATCATGTCCGATAAAGCCTGCTTATTCAGCAGGGAACTTCTCCATGTTTGACCCGTCAAAAGCTCCGAAAAATCAGTTGTGAGGCATCGGTACCCATGGCAGCATCCAACAACAGCACGGTCTTGTCGTACTTTTCCACTGGGTCAAACGCTAAGACCTAGAACATAGCTGATTGGTGGTTTGGAACATTTTTTTAATTTTTCCATATTACAGTATTGGGAACAATAATCCCACCTGACTTTCATATTTTTCAGAGGGGTTGAAACCACCAGCCAGATAGGTTCTTTTGTTCATTTGGATTGCACTTGGATGTCCCATTTCGATCCATACTTGCTAAAGTGGTAAAAATAGCCCATTTATACATCAATAGTGTAATATGTATATATATATATATATATATATGTACAACCCACATGTAACAGGTCAAATTCTATCATTTGCATTGACAAAAAAGTACGGTTGTATATCTACTTAGAAGAGGAACTGCCACAAGTGGTGAAGAATATATGAACAGACTTGGGGGTTGACGTTCGAAAATTAGCATGACTTAGCATAATTTTTAAGCACGAATAGGGTGTGTTAAAGATGTTGGGCTGCTTGGCTGCTGTTCCAGTTAAAACCTTCAGGCCACCATTCCCATCACGCCCAAGATGCTCTTGGAGTTGGGGGAGCCTAGAGTTTGCTTGCTGGAGATCATAATGCAAGATATAAGCCACGTAATGAACTATGTTATGTTTGTCTACCTATGCAGACAATTGCAGACATATGTGTAGATCCACATATATATATATGTATATAATATTATATAATTATATAATATATATATATATATAGGGTCAAGGCTGGGGGTTCCCCGGAGCTTCCAGGAACCCTCAGTCTTGTCATGTACTATAAAC
>Ga0126342_10010018_pt1 | contig 16964 bp, 12 predicted proteins | sample Cyp1metagenome_FD_92528 | JGI IMG/M metagenome (GOLD analysis project Ga0126342, IMG submission 92528) | Coral microbial communities from Lord Howe Island, Old Settlement Bay, Australia - Cyphastrea 1 metagenome | ecosystem: Host-associated > Invertebrates > Cnidaria > Coral ... | reverse complement strand
CTTACTCTTTCTCTTCTACTCTTCTTTCTTCTAATCTTTCTCTTCTCTCTGCCTCTTCCCTGCTCTGCTTTTCATCTCTCCATATTGTCGGAAGTTTGACTTCTAAACTTCCTTCGATAATACGTACTATATAGTATAATTAAATGATATTTTATATACATATATAAGTTGATCTGTAACTTGGCTAGTTAGGATTTATTCCAATGGTAGATCTATCCATGGTTAGATGGGGGTGTAAATGCTATGAATGGGGGGATCGTGTTTCATCCAGAAGTGTTGCACCCAGAAGTTCCAATGGAATGGCAATGGCGACGCCCAGGGATTGCGAAATAAATGAACATCAGTTGACATCAATGCCGTCTACCAACTCACATAAACCCTGCCAAGTGCGCGGGGGTTGGAAGACTATTTTCCATGAATGTTCCTCCAAAATCCTCAAAAACATGGGTGTGTAATCTCCTTGTGGGGATCCACACGTATCTCCTGCGGATCTGTCTTGCGGCCAACAAAAACACATCGACGAGTCGCAGGCCCGGCCCATTTTGGACGCTTCAAATATCTGAGGATTTCCCAAGATCCTTGAAGAAATTCATTGATTCATTAATACGATTCATTATACTGCTGTATGTGTTTAAAGTATATACATGGATATACATGTATGTGAAAATTTATCACGTCATTGGCAAATACGCAGGCGAACGGTTACGTAGTAAATCCTAGTGATCTGTCACTCGGGCTCCTAGTGATCTGGTGAAACTGTGACCGGCGGTTTGCTAAGTTCGCTCAGATCTTCAACTTTCGCTGCAGGATGTCTCTTGCAAAGTGTGGCCAACAATTGTCCATCAGGCAAAGCCAAGCGAATGTTTTTGACGTTGATTTTCAATTGATATGCAATGCGTTTTTGAATCTCCGACGCCAGAACAGCCTTTGGTTCATTCAAGCGTAACACTTCTTGTCCTGCCAAATTTGAGCACATCACCACGACTGCATCATCTTGATGCAAAATATCTAATTGCAGAACATGATCTTTCGAAAACGGCATTGCATTGGCCACGTAACAAGTGCCAGGCTCCAGCGCGGGAATGTCGCATTGCCCATGACCATGACTTCCACAAGCGACAACGTGACCGTCACTTCGGAGAAGCACGCTGTGAAACGCTCCAGCAGAGACTTGCGTATACTCCAATCCCTTCTCCAACACGGGAATGGTGCCTTGTCCGTCAGCATTTTTTCCGCAAGCAACAGCATGGCCATCACTTCGGAGAAGCACTGTGTGGAATTTGCCTGCAGAAACCTGGATGTACATCACTCCCTCATCCAAAGGCGGAATGTTGCATTGCCCATCGTTGTTCAACCCGCAAGCAACAGCATGGCCATCACTCCGGAGAAGCACGGTGTGATTTCCACCTGCAGAGACCTGGGTGTATGAAAATCCATCAGCTAGAGATGGGATGCTGCATTGTTGAGAGCCATTCTTTCCACAAGCAACAGCACAACCGTCACTGCGGAGAAGCACGGTGTGATTCCCCCCTGCAGAAACTTGGGTGTACATCAATCCCTCGTCCAAAGGTGGAATCTCACAACCGGTTGTATCTATCTGTCCCCAAGCAACTGCACTGCCATCACTCCGCAGTAGCACCGTGTGGAACTCGCTGGCAGAAACTTGGGTATAGGACACACCGGCCTCCAGCGGGGGAACTTTCTCGGGTCCAAAGGTGTTTTTTCCGATCAGCCGCAACGCCACAACAGTGCCATCACTTCGGAGAAGCACACTGTAGCCAAGGCTTGTGGAAACCTGGACGTACGAGACTCCCTCATCCAATGGTGGGATATCACGTCCCTTGGGGGCATTCAAACCGAAGGCGACCACAGTGCCGTCACTTCGCAAAAGCACTGTGACCCCAGTTCCTCCACACACCATGGGGAAAGCGAGTGAAGATTGGAATGTGAAGCTGGCGAAAAAGGACTCGCATCATCCACAATCTACACTTGGATAGTATCTAATGTAGAACACAATGGTACGGTTACATGAAATAGATGTATATTTCATGATAGCACCAGAAACTTGAGCTTTTCCGACAATTGAAAGTACTGCATTTGACCACGTTCCTTGACCCTCAGATGAGCTTCTGGATGGGTGTCCCTAATCAAGATACCTGACACTGAGGATCCACTTTTGATAATATCCTGCCCGAACTATGGCTTTGCCCAGCAATGAGATATACCATATCCAAGGCTGATATGCCATATATGCCCCTGTTTTGCAGAGGGGGATGGATCAAAACCCTGTGATCCATCACATATGGAGGGATCCATCAGCTATTTTGGTGCTTGGATCCTCATAAGAAAATGCCGGACCGCTAGGCCGTCGTTTTTTTGAAACGTCTCTGAGGACAGCACAAGTAAGTCTCGAAGAGTGAGATCCAACACTTGGCTCTGAAGACTTTGAGATCTGCGTGGATCGAGGAACCGAAAGTGATTTTCACAACTTATAGATACCTTGACTTTGACCAACAAAATGCTACAGAAGTTGGCGAAAAAAACTCTTACACATGAGGTTAACAATGATTAACACCAATTCTTGATGGTTCATGAGGGTCTAGGTGTATATAATTCCATACACATATTTACATGTGAAATAGGGATATCATTATATATATATCATGATATATCATGATATGGGGGGGTTCAGCTTATAATCTTACATTTAGACAAAGGTGGTGGTGATGATACATCACCTATATTATGGAGGAAAAATTGGATTATTCCATATGCTTATCCCAAGTCCACTGCAGGCCAAACAGGACTTGGCAGAATCAATTTCCACCGTTGTTTTGCAGGATCGTAAAAAAAGGACATTGTGTAACTATAGAGACGTAAAATCCGTAAATTCCAAAATATGTTAATCATTTAGACTTACATGCAATAGACTGACCTGTTGGGTCTCCCCAAACCCCACTCTGCTGCTGCACGCTTGGATTTTCCCCAGCTGCACTGGCGACCTGTGTCAGTTGGGCATCGGGACTTCTTGTGCCCTTGTTCAGAAGGTGGTTTTATCATTTCATTTTTGCCCAATGATTCTCTTTCAAAATTTCATCAGAAAGCGTTTGCCCATGATATCCATCCAAGCAGGATCATCCCTGCGCTCAACTGGAGGACGAGTTGTCGTTGTCCGTCTTACGCCGGGTCCTGTCCATGGCGGTCCAATTCCTGGGTCGTCCCTGACCCAACCGCCTCGGGTGATGGGATTTGATCAATCCTTCAGGAGTTACCAACTGATTTAGAGGTCGTGTGATTTCCGACGGAGCTCAGAAAAACATGATGTCATGATGATTGGGAGTTGCCAGGAATGAAGTCTCGACCATAGATCAAGGGATATCAAGGAAGGAATACGTGATAAAATTCCATCTATTTCCATTTATTTCCTCTACAGGAGGGGTTGACCACAGAACCACCAGTTCCATCGATGTTTTGTCCCCAAAAAAAGGCTGCTTCAGCTGCACCTTCGCTTCAGCTCAGAGTCTTCACTGCCCTGCCACCGAGGTCTCTTGGTGCTACCGTTTGTAGCCTTCGTACCCATAAGAATGGTGTCTTACCCCCAGAATCTTTGTACTTTTACCGTTTTTTTTGCGGGTATTTGCAGGATCTAGCTAATCTGGTGTTCCAAACTTATAAGTTGCTGTTGTGTCTTCGGCAAACAAAAACTGAAGCTGGAAACGTTTTTCATCCGCTTCCATCCACCAAGAATCGACAGTGAAACTTGGTAATTTACCTGGACAGGGAGACTTCGATAAGTGATGAAACTTGAAATGGAGATCTACAAAAAATCAGGATATCGACTAAATATACATAGGATATCCACTTCTTGGATTCGCAGACAACAAGACTTTTGTGAATTACATACCAAGGCTCAAAGGGCGACTGGTGAAAATCCGTGACGTTTGATCATTTTGATGAATGGTTTTAAGTTTTAACCAACATTGACATGAACAACATGGCCTTCATGTTGGTTTAACGATGTTCAACGTAATTTAGCCAAATTTTCTTCAATCTCTTTTCGAAGAACTAGGTTCTTCCCTTTTGAGGTGGTTAAGTGACCTTTTTCTAGGCTTACGTGACCTCAAATTGGTGATTGAAAAGGTGAAGAACCAAGAAGTTTTTAACCTAGTTCAGTGCATTTCAGGCAACATTAAACTACACCAACATTCACATTCACCAACATCATTAACATCATCCGACTTAAAACCAACATTGAGCAACATGAATCAATGTCGTGGCTTTGGCTGAATAATGTTGAGAAACCTCTACTTCCACGGGTTTATAATCATTGTCCCAACTAAAATCGCAATTTTTGCGGGTATAGTGCATTTCAGGACTAGCCCAAGTATGGTGATATCGTAGATGTAATTTGTTTAATTTGTCGGGTGTACATACAAAAGATATCTTATCCATTGCATCCACATTATGGTTGGTACAGATCCCATTGTCTAGTTGGCTGAATTCGACGCAACTATGGAAATTTACGAACATTGATCCTCATTAAGCGAATTGGAAATTCCTGACAAATTTCTAGAGCTATGTGAATTTTCTACAATAACCCACTGTACCCACGGTATGGTTGGTGAATGATTTATATAGTTTTGATGGTTAAACTCCATTATATCCACAGTGTTGTGGATTAAAGTTGGTAAATGTTCCATAGTTTTGTTCGTTACACTCCCTTTTTAGCTCATTTCAAGCTGATTTTCCCGTTAAACCTACGTACATTTATAGCTGATTTCCCAGCTATATAGCCATGTTTAGCCATGTTTGACAATACCGGAGGGTATAACTTCTACCCACCTCCATGTCAGAAGCTTCCTGCGGTGTCCGCGTCCGCTTCCTCACGCGGCTGGGAATGAACTTGCTATATACAAAATAAAAACAATAATAGCAAGGACAATAATAATGGAAACAAAACACAATTAATAATGATAATAATATTGGAAATTAATGGAACTAAAAAAACATAATTATACAACATACTATATGATTTAGAAACATTTTTATTTATATTTGTTTACTTTTACTATCTGTATAATTACAGTTCATGCCATGTTCACATAAACACACACATACAAAGTTGTAGCTTACCCAATATTTCTTATATGTTACCCACATTGATGGGCATACAAAGTGTCAATATTCAAAGAGGCATGAAATATTCGGTAAAAGAGGTAGCCACACACACGTTGGCAAAAAAAGGGGTTCATCATCCAAAATAGGGGTCAGTGTTGTGTATATATACATACAGGATGTATACATTTATGTTATCTCTCAATCTATATGTATATAACCTTAACTGAACTGAACATCATATTACATATACATAAGTATTACCGTTATTGCATGATACAGGACAAACCACAGTTTTGTGGCCTCAACCCACAAACTTCTAGCCAGTCTAAGCACAAATACCCAGAGACAAATGGGGCAGATGGGATGTTGTCAACCAACAGCTCTCCAAAAAAAACGTCCAATCATCGGATGCTGACCAAACATGTTCTTAACCGGTGGAGGGTATCATCAAATAGGCTCCTACCCTCTGGTAAACTAACATAATTATGGAAAATCACAATTTTCAATGGGTAAATCCACTATTTCTATGGCCATGTTAAATAGCTTTTTGTATGGTTTAGAGGGTAATATGAAGCAGCAATCGATCCGCCAAGTGCAGGGGATTCAGCCAACCATCTCTTCATTTATATATCCCCATTATATCCCCATTCATAAATTCATATCCCATAAAACAAACACCATTTCTGTTGGTGAAATCATGTTAAATCATAATCCCAATTGTTGTTGGTTAAATCACCATTTCTCTTCGCCAAATCCCTATTTGTGCAATGTAAAATCCACCATTTCTGTTGGCGAAATCCTCATGTTCGTTGGCGAAATCACCATTTTTTGCCAGGGACCATCTGGTTATTTAACATAGCCATGGAAAATCCCTCATAGATGGAGGTTTCTAGCTGGGAAATCATCTATAAATGGGCCATGGCTTCCATGGCTATGTTAAATAACCAGAGGGTATACATAGTATGAATTTAATGGGATATGATATGGACCATATGGACCATAAATCCAGCAACATGGCATATATTAGTAGATATCATGGTTACATCCCATTTTTTGCCAGGTAAAATCCACCATTTCTGTTGAACCGCAGAGTTTTGGAGCAAATCCAGGGGCTCCCAGCGCAGAGAGCACCGGCCTTGGACTTGGCTCTTGATGCTCTCGCACCTGGGACTGGGATGGACTGAACCAACCAAGCTATAGATATCCAACAACAATGGGCATGAGATTTAGAAGGATTTTAAGGATTATAATGGGATTTGATGGGATTCAATGGGATTATAATGGGATTTGATGGGATTCAATGGGATTATAATGGGACCATCATCAGAAATAATGCGAATATCATGGGATAATTTTATGGGTTTACCCTCCGGTAATCTCACATTGCTATGGAAAATCAATGAGCATCACCTTTTCTATAGTGTATATATATGGGTAAATCATCCAACTAATGGGCCATGGTTACCCGATGGGTATCCCATCAGAATGACATTCCGTTCATTTTTTGCGAATATCATGGGGATTGAACAATAATGAAAATTCTGTGAGTACCCTCTAGTAAACTAACATAACCATGGAATATCACCATTTTTTATGGGTAAATCCACTATAAATGGCCATTTTCAATAGCTATGTTAGTTTACCAGAGGGTATCTAATGACAACTTCGTTTGGGGATACCATGGAGAATCATGGAGAATATAACACGGCGGTATTTTTTGATATCATGGGGATATCATGAGACTATAATGGGAATATTGCTGCATAATCACATGCCTCAAAAAGGAATCAAGGAATCCTGAAACACCCCCATCTCGCATAGTCCCAAAGATACGCTGAAATATTCACTACCAGACTAAACCGGACTAAACCATGGTTTCTGGAGGTTCTTTAAGATCAACGGTGGAAGGGATTACTGGTTGATCAACAGGTATCCCTATGGATTATGGGAATCTTCAACATACTGGGTAGTCTAACTCCACTAGGCAAACAACACCGGTTGTGTTTAATTGTTTAATGGTTTCAAATATGGTAATTTAATTAAAGACACAAACACGGTGAGTGAAGGCCAATTGAAATTTGAAGCATCACAACATGGAATTTCAATGCGCACGAACCATGATGGCAACTCAGAAACATGAGAACTTCCTGATTTTTTTATTTTAACACACAAAAACACAAATGTAACCACACAATCGTGGTGACTTGAACCAAAAAACATGGAACTTTCTCAGCCCGCAGTGGGTTTCAACCATAGGATGGTGCCTCCAGAAAAATGGAAAGCATACTCAGCACAAGTTGCAAGTAAAACAACACTAGGATTCCAACAGCAACTTTCTCCTTGTGGTTGCAAGGTCATCAAACTGCTATGGCAATCCAAAAAAGGTGTCCGGTTTTTCCCCACTCATACGGCTGGTCATACTGAATAGCATGTTTTTTGTTTCCCAACATGGGGGTCTCAAGAACCTTTGAGGTGAGGAATGAACGTCCCTTTTTGCTCAAACGGTGAAAATCGCTGGGTTCGTATGGGAAATTCAAAGGGCGCTGGGTTCGTGCCTCAAGGCAACATGCGGAAGTGCCCCTTTTGTGTTTGTTGGCTTGCAAGTCCTAGTGTCTATTATATATATATATATTATGATAAATATATATTATATATATAGATATTAACATCACCATGCATCTACCATAAAACCTAGCTATAGTCTATATAGGGTGATTAATTAGGGTGTTATATTAATTATATATATATATATATATCATGCCAAAAATTCAATCATGATACTGTATATGTATCATTAGTTCCAAGCCAACTTAGCTACTCATGTGACAGGCAATACACCAAGTTCACTGACCTCCGCAACGGTCACCAAGGGATTCGCACTGCAGATTGAGGACAGCAGCTCTCCGTTGGGCATGACCAGCCGCAGGCTTGCAAGGCTGACCCTCAACTGCCGCGCAATCCGTTTGTGAAGATTTAAGGCCACCTCTGAGCCGAGTAGAGCGAAACACACTTCTTCTTGCCCCCCTAAGTTGGAGCATCTAAGCAGGATGCCATCATCTTTGTGAAGGAAATCGAGTTGCAGAATCAGATCTCTATTGACAAACCTGTCGCCAATGTAGCCATTTTCGGGATCTGGGGGCGGTATGTTGCATTGTCCGAATGTATTCTTTCCACAACCTACGACATTGCCATCGCTTCGAAGGAGTAAGATGTGTTTTCCGTTTGCAGAGACCTGGGTGTAAGACACTCCTTCAGCCAAGGGTGGAATGTTGCCTTGCCCATCGGCAATATTTCCGCAAGCCACGGCATGGCCGTCACTTCGGAGAAGAAGTGTGTAGCCGACACCGGCAGAAACCTGGGTGTACGACATCTCCTCATCCAAAGGCTCCAAAGGTGGAATGTCTCCACCATCATAGCTGCAAGACACGGCAACCCCATCACTTCGGAGGAGCACTGTGTGCTTGTCACCTGCAGAAACCTGCGTGTAAGACATCCCTTCATCCAAAGGTGGAATCTTGCACTGATGATCATCATTTCTTCCGAAAGCAATAGCGCTACCATCACTTCGGAGAAGTGCGGTATGACTTCCACCGGCGGAAACCTGGGTGTACGCCATTCCCTCATCCAACGATGGAATGCTGCATTGCCCATGAAAATCCAACCCACAAGCAACGGCATGCCCATCACTTTGGAGAAGCACAGTGTGACGGTGGCCAGCAGAAACCTGGGTATAAAATATTCCTTCATCCAAAGGTGGAATGTTGCACTGCCCATCACCATTTTTTCCGAAAGCAACTGCGCTACCATCACTTCGGAGGAGCACTGTATGACAAAGGCCTGCAGAAACCTGGGTGTACGTCACTCCTTCATCTAAGGGTGGAATATTGCATTGCCCGTCGACATTCAATCCACATGCCACAGCTCGACCATTCTTTTGAAGAAGAATAGTATGTGCAAAGCCGGCAGAAACCATCGCATGGATCCAAGGCGGAAAAGAACAGAATGGCTAGCTGACTTTGAGTTGGCTTTAGCATCCGAAGAACATGTCAGGTCCCTCTACCAATGCTAGCTGCATGAGTTTCAGTTTCAGATGTCGAACCAGCTGCAGATCTTATACGCCAGGCAACTTGCTCAACGGATGTGCCTTCTGACTGGAACCGGCTGCACGTCTCCATGCAGTGAAAGTTCATGGATACCCTCAGGGAACAAAATAATTTCTGATGTACAGTAATTACAATCTCCAAATGTTGTAACCCAAAAAAAATAGAAAAGGTGCGATTTACCACTACCTTACAATTTAGGTCTGGAGAGAGAGAGAGAGAGAATCAGATTTGACGGAGTGATACAAAAATGACCAAGTTCACTTCCTGCAGTGTTTCTGAAAACGGGCCATACCCCAAAAAATCACCACTCTTCAGCCGGAAAATGATATCTAAACTACATGATTTTGGGGTGCCTCATTCTGAGAGAAAGCTAACTTCCAGGTTTCTTCACCAGCCATGGCAAAGCTATAGTTTGATGATTTGCCAAAAAAAGTCTTCAATAGCAAACTGTTTCGAACAAATCCCCTAACATGTAAACTAACATCACTAGGAAAACAACAACACAATTTATAAGATCATCATAGATCATCTATAAATGGTCCATGTTCATCCATATGTCACTTTGCCAGAGGCTAACTGTACCCATTATATATACCATGATTTATAGTCTCATGATTTCCATATTGATTTCCACACCAGTGACATGGCCATGGCTACCAGATAAAAAAAACTGGTGATTTCTATGGGATGAGATATATACATGACCTATAAATGGGGTGACTTGTCAGTACTTATAACTGATACCCTCTGGTTATGTCAAAATAGCTATTGAAAATGACCATAGAAATAGTGGATTTTCCCATTAAAAATGGTGGATCTTTCCATAGCAAACTGTTAGTTTACCAGAGGATAAATGGCCATAACTATAACTGATTGATCATCCCATGACACCCATCCAAATATTTGACCATCTCCCACACCTGCTGGCAGATCTTGCGATATCCGTCCACATAGCCTCCGGCTGTTCACCAAGGCTTTTCCCATGACCAGAGACAAGGCATCTTGGAATCCGAAACTTGGCATAACTGGCCATGTGGAAGTTTCTGGAAAAATGAGGGATCCGCAGTCGTCACCATGGGTTTCAATCCTAAGTCATGGTCATCGACGACTGGATGATTTGGTACCAAAATGGTCAACCTTTGATACCATTCGCTATTCTTTGAGCTGATTATATAATAATACATTCCACATTATTGTCCCCATTTGTACCAATCATTACAGGTTAACCAATAATAATAGTACCCTGTACCCATATTATAATAATAGGTACCAAAATATATCCAATGCTTTACAGGACATTAAGCTACTTCTCCACCAAAAAAAAACTGCCGTGGCTGTTAAATCATCCAAATGAATCCCAGTGTTCGCAGATCTGACCAGTGATCTTAAGGTGTTGCGCTATCTCAGAACCAATACACACCAAAACAAAAAAGCATGATTAAAAAGGGGTGAACGGCCATATACAGTATATATATATATATATCCAGAACTATCATATAGTTCCGAACATATACAAACATATTACATGCATATGATTGTAGGTGCGTATATATACATTATATATATACACATTTCACATTTCACATATTTCATTACACACAATATTATATACGTATATATACGTATTATATGCATAGAAACCATAACATGAATGATTCACCGAGGACAGGGCTAATGCTGTAGTATGGCCTCAGGGCAGCAGCATGGCGTTTTTTTAGGGGGATAGTTGATTTGAACGGGGGATGGGATTAGGTCAACTATATATATATATACACCCTCTGGTAAACTAACATAGCTATTGAAAATGGCCATAGAAATAGTTGAAAATGGCCCATTAATAGCATGCTGATTTGGACCATAGTTTTTTGATGTTTTTTGTAAACGTTTGCCAGAGGGTAGTTAAACAGGGGGCTATGACACAGATATTCATCTACTTAACAGAATGGGTAGCTAATAAAGCAGCAAGTTAACTTCTGTCAACTCCGGATTCTCGCCCCTGATCATAGGGGGAGCACCATTCTATCAGCAAATGAATTCACTGTTTGGGGGGGGTACCCTGGTTTTTGATCCCTATGAGCAAATAAAACTCCGAGGTTGACATGAATCCGGATATGACATTCGTATACATTCGTACCTTCAAGTTTTGATCATTATCGTGAACCTACCCCTCAAATCCCCTCAACGTAAATAAATCATTTGATTCCAGCAGCTGCCAAAAAACCATTTGAAGTTACGCTACGGTCGTTTCGAGGTCATTGTAGCCTATCAAGAAAAGCTAGTAAAAAATACAAACAAATACTTAAGAAGTTGCGGAGCGCCGCAACCCGAAACCCTTCCCCGGGAAGCCGACATATCCCGTTTGCAACATAGGCGGGAACCATTCAACACCATCTACAAGGAAACTGGCGTTTCTGAGCCATCTCCCTGCCGTGCAATCTCTACTGGTCCTTTGTCAGTGGGTTAGTTAGGGGAAAAATCTATCCCATTCTCTCCCATTGCCATCAAACATCTCCCAATTCCCTAAATCTAGTAGCTACCTATACATTTTATATATATATATATTATGATATCGCCATCCCCAGTCATGCTCATTCTCATGGTAAATTAGCTACCATTCACATATAGAAAGAGAATTTACCAGTAATGGCCCAGTCATTAGGTCATTCACAAATTCCATATGGAGGTTTCCTAAAATAGGGCTACCCCCCAGTTATCATCCATTTGATTTTAGGAGTTTCAATGTTTTTCTTTACACTATCCAGCCGTTTGGGGTATCCACGATTTCTGGAAACCCCCATACATTCCATCCATCCACAGTATAATGGTCTAATAATCATTAAAACTCCATTAAATGCCATTTTTGACCATTTATTGACCATTAATCATTAATCACTATAATCATAGTTAGTAAGGAGAATCATCCAAAATGGCCGCACGATTCAGGTTAGTGAAATATGATAATTTACCCAGATATATGATTCCATTGAAACCTCCATGTATAGGGGATTGTTGCCATGTTTGATTACCATATAACCATTATCCATATATATAACATGGTTTATATGTTATATATGGTTAATGGATATATGGATCACTGATTATTGTATGGATTAATGATTAATGGAGATATATGGATATATATATATGGATTAATGATTAATATCTAAACACATGCCATATTCTCCCATCATTCTCCCGAAGGCCTCCCACCGCCGAGGTACAGCTGCAGTGTTCGGCACGTGGCGCGCACCACCTCCGCGGCGTTGCGGTACTGCACGAAGCTCATGGCCTCGATGGTGCCACGTTTCGGCTTCGTGGCACGACTTTTTGGGTGAAACAAAACATAGGGATCTGGGAATTTTAGTGAACTTTAATGGGATCTTAATGGAATCTTAATGGGACTTTAATGGACATTAATCGACTTTACTGAGATTCTAATGGCTCAACTAGTAAGATTGGGGTGATCGTTGCCATCATGAAGATAACACCAAGGATAAATGAATGCTAAATGCTAATATAAGAATCATTGAAGATAATGATCGTGTCCTCGGTACTCAAATACCACATGGTCCTCCAAAATGTAGAGATCCAAGACTAAACCAAGTTCACTAGAAGGGTAATAAATATCAGGAGAAACATGTTATTCAAAGTGTAGATGCTAAGTATGTAAGATATCCTATTGGATTCTCATTCATACAGTGCCACTTTAAAAACACATGAGCTAACAGTGCCTCTTATTTATCTACAGTCATTGTTAAGCAAGCTTAGTAAAGATACAATCTAGTAACCACTTCAAACTGTCATGGCCAGTAGTTGACACAAGGTAATAGATTGGTAAGATAAACCTAGCATAATGAGATATACTGAGCACAATTTGATGCTATATTGGTGCGTTCAAATCATGTTAATTATTCTGCTTGACCCCGGGAATACAATATTGCGTTAAACTCTTCAAACTATGTCAACAAACAGTTTATGTCTAAATAATTAGATATAGCAATCACTAAAACATGAAACATGTTATCCCTATCTGGTTGGTGGTTTCAACCCCTCTGAAAAAAGTCAGTTAGGAAAATAAAATTCATGTTCCAAACCACCAATCAGCTATTATTTCGTGGTAGGAATTTACCAACTTCAATCTTTTTGGGGTGTGAAAAACACACAATATGATACCAGCACGGCTCCAAGGACTTGACGGGCCACAGATGATGTTCGATTTGATGACTGTCCCCTGGCAGTGACCAGCCCATGTTGGTGAAATGGATGGTTTTTCACAGGGTAAAACAATGCCACGTTTACCATCCCCGAGTCGCCATCTTTATAGGTGATATAAACCATTCCCAAATGGGGGGGTTGTTATTGTTTTACCCACATTACCATAGTTTCTATGTGTAGATCAGAATATTTCTTCATAATCTACGTAGTACCAGTATTATATTATATATATATATATTAAATATATAAATTCTATGATTTATATATTCATTTCCAGCGGTGAAAGCCACTCACAAGGTTTCACGTCTGCACTGTGACCTGTCTAACGAACTTGGAACTGCAGGATGATTATGACTGCAGGATTATGTTATCTGCGCGGCAATGGATGGAAACCCATATGATAATGACAAAAGGTAAAATCATGATGCTGCAAGTCCAAACTTCAGACCCCTAGACCATCTACAAGGTGGTGCCCCCCCCAGTTATAAGTTGGTTTATACACCATAGTAAGTCTAGATATATCTACCATAAACATCCCATGAATTTAACCATAGTTATTAAAGTTATAAACCAACTTAGCGATTCCGAACTGGGGCACCACCTTGCACCATGTTGCCCCACCAGCATTTCGGTCCATCAGGTCCATCCCGTGAAGTGCACGCCATCCGAATGTCGCACCGTGGAACATCAGAAAGTCCACAAGCCACGTCAAAGGATGTCGAAACCTTGGCAGAAATCGAAACGGCGGCCCGGTGACATTTTTGGCCAATGGCTTTCAAGAGCCATGGAAAACAGCTGCATGGTTACATTTATTATATATATATATATCTAACTAGACCCTCCAAGTACCCATAAACAGGTTGTTTCACCCCATAATTCTAGTCCTTTTACAATTTTTGGTTGGGTAGGAGGGTCTAGGCATTATGTGTACTCGGGCATGTGGGTGGCCATGTTCAACCCTCTGTAGAGCCGGCCCTTTTTTCTGTGCTGAAAAAGCTGCAATGACTTGAAATCATCTGAGACAAAACATGATCAAAACAGAGTGTTTCAACTTTTACAACTTCTCAAAGTCATGGCAATCTACCCAAGCTACTGGGTCTTTTCAATCATTTTCAAGCCACATAGGAGATACCCTCTGGTAAACTAACATAGCTAAAAGTGTTGGGATAATCGGATACTCCAAAACCATTGGTTTCCCCCCGAAAAATGATCCACAGCTTGGATGACAACTTGGAATCACTACGTCACTACGTACGCTCGTTTTTGGCTCTCCTAGTTCTTGGTTTATGACCCTAATGAACTAGAGTTATAATTGCCATAAACCCTAGTGAAATTTGAGTAAACCAACTTCGCCCGTCTCAATCAACCACAAATCCCCGATGTTTGTTGGTCAAATGCCCATGTTTCACCCATTTTCCCGCATGTTTGCTGTGTAAATCCACTTTTTCCATCCTTTTCCCTTCCTTGTTGTGACCTCTTGGCCCGGCCCCCCCCTTGACCGAGCGTCTCCAAGTTGGCTGTTGTGGTCAGTTGCCCCACCAGCCACTCTGGCATGTCTTTGAAAACCTGGCTGGAAAACTGTGAAATCTACAGCTGGAAACTCGAAGTGGTTCTTGATAACTCATGTCTTCGTGCTAATAATACAACTACAAGTATAATTGCTAGTACAACAACTAATTGTTGTAGTTGTACTTTTAAAGTTGTCTTATGTTATAGCAAATATAATTGCTAATACAACAAGTATAAATGATTAGAAATGGTAATCTAAACGTATTTACAAGCAATCATTACTTTGTAATTACTTAAGTAACTACAACTACAAGTAATTTCTACAGTATCATTACAACAAGTATAAATAAACTTGTATATAATAATTACCAATCATATCCAATAATTACTTTATAAATACAACACTACCAAGTCCAATTACAACAGTTCCGATCCACGGTGACACCTTGGATGGTGCTTGTCGGGTCGCCGTGGATCGAAATCTGGTTGGTGGTTGACCTACCCCTGGTTGGTGGTATAATAATGGTCATTGATAATGGTCATTAATAATGATCTATAGCTATAGCTGGTTGGTGGTATACCTACCCTCCCAAACCACCAACCAGTAAATATATACGTATCATAACTAGATCTTGACCCCAAACATACAAAGATATTCTGAATAATTAGATTCAGATAAAACACATATTCTGAAACCTTCATCCTTGATCCTTATATTATAGACTAATGGCTAATGGATACTTTGAGAATCAGGGATAGCCTTTAAGACAACAAACTAGTTACTTTATATAATGAACCCTTCGAACGAAATTTCAATTCCCAAACGCATACATATCATGTGTTGAACGGCAGTCAATGAAGCAATGTGAAAACGAAATGACGACCAACACTACAAACCAAACCCATTGTTCCATAAGTTTTCATGTATTGCAATCTAACCTTCAAAATTTAAACCATACGCCCACAGGCTCAATATGATCAATATTGATGTTTCTCATCAATATGATGTTTGTCATATAATGTTTTTTGGGTTACCCCATTCTCACCCATTCATTCGGGAAGCCTCTTGATCAGCCGCAAGGATGTGCTCCGGCATGTAATGTTGCACCTGATCATCCACAAGGCAACGTTTGGATGTTACCGGGTCTAAGAAAACACCTGGTTATGGCAAATTTCATGGGGACAAAATGGGAAAATAATGAGTGACTACAGGATTCAGGGGGTAATCTATTTTCAGACAAATCCATGTCTGAATATGCCATGAACATTGCAAAAGTGAAGTCACTGCGAAGAAAGGGAGGGCCGGTTTTCGGCCTGATTGGGATCACTGAAAATCTCATCCATGTTACATGTTGTTTTTTGCTCAAATCAATGATATGTTGTATAGGATATTAGATTTTCGTGCAGATTTTCCCAACAAAAAAAATTGGGATCAACGCATATATTCATTGTTGATTGCTTACAACCCAATTCCTGATCGTGAACCATTAAAATGTTTTACCATTTTGCTGGTGAACCCCCCATGCTTTCCCTATCTTTACACCATATTTGTTGGTTATTCATGGTTATTGTCCATGTCCCTATCTTTCCCTTATATATTTATCACAAGTTCAACCGCATAATTTCATGGTTTACCCTATGTTAAGCCCACCCTTTTGCTTCGCCGCCCCGTTTTCTTCGCCACGGTCGTCGCCTCCGAGAAGGGGTAGAGCAGGAGGCGGCTAATGGCCCGAACCAGCAGCAAGACTCCAAAGGCCTCGGTTGTGACAAGCTACGCTTTGCACATGAACAATGCTTCAGAAAAAGTCATATAATATAATATACATACATACGTACATACATACATGCATGCATGCATGCATGCATGGATGGATGTATGTATGTATGCATGCATGCATGTGTGTATGTGTGTATGTGTGTATGTGTGTATGTGTGTATGTGTGTATGTGTGTATGTGTGTATGTGTGTATGTGTGTATGTATGTATGTATGTATGTATGTATGTATGTATGTATGTATG
>Ga0126342_10010017_pt1 | contig 16966 bp, 12 predicted proteins | sample Cyp1metagenome_FD_92528 | JGI IMG/M metagenome (GOLD analysis project Ga0126342, IMG submission 92528) | Coral microbial communities from Lord Howe Island, Old Settlement Bay, Australia - Cyphastrea 1 metagenome | ecosystem: Host-associated > Invertebrates > Cnidaria > Coral ... | reverse complement strand
GAGCCGAGAGCTACAAACGATGGACTGAAGGTGACAGACGTGACGCTCTGCAAAGATCTGGCCAAAGACGCGGGCCTTTGACAAAGTTTGAACATGTTTTTGAAGTTAGGGGATCTTCAATCCTGGATTACAGATTCTCCAAGAAGAGCCCTGGAGAATCTTCAGTCTTCAATCCTGGATTGAAGATTCCCAAGTCTGAACTCAAGTCTGAACATCAAGTCTGAACATCAGGTCTGAACTTCACGGTTCAAGTAACGTAATGGTGTGCGCGTGTCAATTTCAAGTCTTTTCTTTAAGGTGTATTTGCATATAGCATCTGTATTTATGTATGGCACCCCCAGACCAAGTAAATGAACCTTAAAACGGTAGACTTTTGGGGGGGTACCATATACATATATATATATAAATAATATTATTATTAATTATTAATTATTATTATCATTATTATTGTTGTTGTTATTATTATTACTATTATTGTTATTAGTATCATTATTATTATTACTATTATTATTATTACTATTATTATTATATGGTACACCCCCTTGGAACTACTTCCATAGGCCTAAAAAATATTCCTCAAAATATTGAAAAGAAAATACCGTAAACACCAGTACAAGTAGTAAAAGGGTAAGTCTTGGGGGGCTATCATGTATGTATAAAATTATATATATATATGTCACCTCGAATCCCAGTAAAACTTAGTTGTAAAAAACAGTTTAAGTTCTCTATCGGACTAATTAAGATAAGGGGTTCTGTGATATCGGCACTTAAGTTCTAGGGTCAACTGCAACTGTGATAAGAATGGCACACTGTATAGACAAGTATAAGGATCAAAAAGAACATGGAAAATTAGACTATATAATATATCAAGATCGGATTATGTACATACTACGAATCTAAAATTCGTATGGTTTTGGCATCATCATATGCGAAGTCAAAAAGAATCGCCGTCCTGATTGTCCCAGACTCTAGTTGCCCGCTGAGTTTGAGAAAATAAGGTACCCAAAAATGTCATGGTTCAAAACTTCATGTTCCGTGTTTTTTCCCTATGAAAGTAGCAATTTTCCGGGCCTATCCCGTAATCCCCTCAGAGCAACCCCTACCAGCTCCGAGCGAAGCTCCAATTCTTTGGGAGCTTGGAGGGCCTGCGATGCCATGGGAACCCTGAAACACTGCTGTTGGGTTAAAAAAGCTGGGTTACTTTAATGTGGGTAAAACTATAGAAAAAACCACCCCCCAAATCACCATAAATAGGTGGTATGTTTACCATTCCCAAATGAGTGGTTTATTATTGTTTTACCCACTTTACAGAAATATGTGCAAGATCTTCTGCCCTCTGGTGACTCTGGCAATTCAACATAGCTATGGAAAATGGCCCATTTGAATTATGGATGATGCACGTATCAAAAGTGGTGATTTTTTTTCTAGCTATGGTACATTACCAAAGGGTTTAGCTTACTCTACTTGTTTGTCCTCGGTTTCACTTGGTGAAACCAAGCGGATTCCACCAGCTTGGGGATGCTTGCAAGACTTGCACCTAGTTTTCCCGAAGAGTTTTGTGATGGCTGGTATTACGGGTATGGCTTAAGGTTATTCACAAACAATATAGTTGTATAATCTCGAAAATTGCGGGAAAAAAACATGCGTGTGTGTTTGTGGCCATGTTTCTAACCATATCCCATATCAAGCCCCATATCTACCCCCATGTTTGAAGCGTTAACCATTCACCCATAGCAACCCATGATCAAGCCATATTGACTGAATATTGATCCCGGTACAAGTCCCACCAGAGCTCCAAAAATTAAGCACCCACCCTTGGAAATTAAACACAACTATGCAAAGTTAGCCACTACAAAGAATTTACAAAAAGGCACGACTTTTGAAAAGCAAGTGCTCCCAAGCTATTTTCAATGATTCCCATTAATCTGGGCACGACTTTAGCAACTCCCTGTACCCATTACTCCCATGGCCCTGGCTTCGGCACCTTCCCTTGCAAGAGTTCTTTGATCTCTTCCCTGGCACCTTGGGCCGTCCGGTTTGTACCCATCCCAAAACAAAAATAGAATGTGCTATTCCTAGACATATGGTGGTTTCCTAAAATGGAGGATCCCCAAGTCACCATGGGTTTCAATAGTAAAATGGCAGGGTTTTTCCATCATTGAAAAAAAACACGTATCCATCCATCGCTTCCAACTGCTTCAAGATGGGCGTCAAAGTGCCACCAGGTATTCCATCAGCTGGTGCTAAAGGTCGGGAATTCTGGTTGCTGGGATTGAAAATACTTGTGGATTGGATCATTGCCCCATTCCCCATACTAAGCACTTACTAAGCACCAGTCGGTTTTTGGGGAGGCAGAATTTCCTCCATCCGCAAAAACGTATTCTGACGGTTGGGACGGTCAGCAGCATGCAGCCGCTTGGCTTCCAGAGAACTCCTGAGTCACCCGCCAGCCGTGCCACGTGTGGATGTGGTGGAGCCCATTCTACTGGTTGGCTACTCAATATTCCTAGAAAATGGGTGATGATTCAACCATGTACCCTCTGGTAAACATAGCGAACTGGAAAATCACCATTTGGAATAGGTAAATCAACTGCGAATGAGCCATTTTCAATAGCTATGTTAAATTACCAGAGGGTAAGTTCATAACCCCCTATGCTAATGAGCCAACAAGGATATTTCTACATGTGTAGATGTAAACTGAAATGCCCCAAACTGCATTGCTACTTGCCTACCAGTTGACCAGTGTTGGAAAAATGCCTCAAAAATAGTGAGTGTCTACTTGGGGGTGCATCTCACTTAGTAAATGTGTTTTACCCCAATAATATACATATACATATATATATATATATATGTATATATATACACACCCTTTTTTAAAGTGTGCATATATATATATATACATGGGGGATTACAGGTGATATATATAGATTATGAAAACAATTAGTGGGATGCACATCCAAGTACCCTCCCACTTCAGGGGTCACAAAGTCCTTCCAGGTACCATCAGAATTGGGGGGTATCCAGTCTTCAATCACCATCTCAGCTGATGTTTAACCCCAAAAGGGGAAATATGTTTTTATATATATATATATATTAAATAGTATATTTACAATATTAGGTTTGTCATGCTTCACATGTTTTGTCCCCATTTCAGCTGATAAATTTCTCTCATATTTCTCATGGTTGTTGTTTGAATCGCCAAGTTCGCTGCTGAAATCCCCGTTTTCCAAGGCACGTCATGGCGTGGATCCTTGCCACTTCACTTTCTGCATCCTGCGTTGCAGGATGTTGCAGCGCTCGGAAATTCTACCAGTCATGGGTTACACTAACATTACTGAAACAGCAATGATTTTAATGTCAGTTGCAACTACCGACTTTGACAATTATTGGTCTTATTATTGGGGGTTGTCAGTGGAGCTCTGGTAGTTCATAAAACATGATATGCCTGGTGAGTAACAAAAATGATTATCTGACCTACCAAATATGGGTGAACCCACTCAAAATTTGGAACGACTAGTATTTTGATGCTTTAGTGTCTACGGTATCCATAACTGCAGGATACTGCAGGTCTGCCCATGGAAATCATTGGGATGAAACCTTCATTTGAAAGTAAGGGGTACCATTCCGATTGCACTGCATTATGCATATACCTTGATAGTGTGTCCTGTGAATTTTGTGGGTCTGTCCAAAATTATGTACCCAGAAAGATCCAGCGGTTCAGTTTATCATCCTTTTACCCATATAAAATGGAACTTCTTGGGTATACCGGTATACCAGTATACCCATTTCTAGATACAGTAAACATTCCTTATCATTCCGATTGGTGGAAAGCATCCCGAACTTGGTGCCCGAGTTGTACAATATCTCATTCCAGTTGTGGATGCCAAATCCATTTGTCTTAAAAATTGAAACCCCTAAATCCACCAAAATTCCATAGATCCTATGGTTTGGAAAATCCTGTTTTTTTCCACAATAAAATGACGATAGGTAGGGGGTTATTGGAGTATATCTCCCAATTTGGGACACCAGCCGTGTGGCGCCTGCAGTGAGGATCGCAGCTGCCGAACCTCTTCTTCGAGCTGCACTTTTCGCACCTGGTGAAAAAGTGGCACGACTTGCAGAAATGGGGGTCCAATTCAAACATGAGTCTGGTTTTTGATGTTTTCCCTACATGGCGGGTGTTGTCTCTGGCTGAAATCTACTACTGAGACTGTTGTATCATCACACATGCACAGCCACACGGGCCCTGTTTTGTCCGGACCTTCTGTGGTCAAGCAACACCCAGATTTTGGAGCCTTGCCATGGGGAATGTCCGTCCTTCACCATCCCATAGGCTGCAACCAAAGGTGCTTTGCTCACGAGTGATCCCAACAAAACGATCCGTTTGGGTGATGCGAATCTTCTGACCTCCAGTGAAACCTGTTGAGAACTTCTTGAGCCACAGTTCTTCTAAAGCCTGTCGCCGGTTCAAGACAATCACAGGCACTTTGGCACCTTCACACTTCAATCGAAAGAGTCGAAAAGCTGCAAGTCGGCGATTGTCCAGGGAATAGTAACGATGTCGAAACCAATAGATGTTCAACGGTTTCCTCGTTGGCCGTAATCAGCCATCATCCCAGACAGGATGGGAAAACCAAAAACATGTTTTGAAAAAAAAGCAACCTAATTAGAAAGAATGTGGTTGGATGGCTTTGTAAACCAAACAACAATAACTGTGATTGTGATTAAATAACCACCCAGTTTCATGTCACTGGGATGGATGCTTCCATCACACAGTTCTTTGGCAAAAGCCAAGATGTGATCTGGACCACCCGTCACGGGAGGCGCTCGAAACTTGGCACCACAAGTGTTCTGACTGAAACCAATGTCCAAGGGATCCAAGTCACCTGTCATAGCTCCAATTGTCATTCTGAAAAACAGAAACCAACATTTCAAAAATCAGAGATCTCCACCAAAAATGATTGGACTGCATGTTTGGAAAACATCAAGGCAGCTGCTTCACAAGTCGAGCTGGTTCGAAAATGCGGAAGTTGCCCTGACTTCTGGCAAGTTGAATAGGGAAAGTGGATGAAAGTGGTGTTTTATGAGTCTTGAAATTAGACCCCTGGATTTTATGGGGTTCTCATAATTTTTTTGGACAAGCCGAATTCCCATCCCCGCCTCGGAAGCCCGGAGGCTGCATGGGTTTTGGCCACGGCGGTTCTGCTTCGATTTCCTCTGCCACCCGATCCTCTGCCTCGCCCAAATACGCCGAGGGTGCAGCCAATACACCACGCCGGGCCAAAAGCCGAGTATTCCTGGCTGCTGCATCTGGCTGGGTGCAGCCAGTGACTGAAAGCTCTCAACTTCAAATCCACGAAAATACTCCAACACTTCATTGGGATGAAAGATACACATACCGTACCTAAATAGTCTCACATACGCATATATAATACAATCCCCTACTAAGCCATGGCTCCTCAGGGATGTTTAATATATTTGGGCTGGGATTACAACCAAGAAAACAAATTTAAACATCGAACATAACCTCAAGTCACCAGCTAGATTCTGGATGACTTGCGCCGCCTCCGGGGATGCCAAATCATGTCGAAGCACGAAGGTGACTTCACGCATCAGCTCATCAAGTCTCCGAAGCGTCCGCGTCACCACACCTTCGCCCCCCGTGGCAACACGACTGCTGAGCACTGCTGCTGTGAAGTCTTGTCCGGAGGCCCACTGAAAGGCCGTTTCGCAGAGCTGGGGATTCAACCGCGCCTTGATCATGGCTTCACCATCGCAACCGGATGCATTCAGCCCACAAGTCTTGCAACATGGAAGCTGATGAAAGTGGAGCTTGGAAGCTAGCTTCCGTGCCACCCTGCGGCAGATTTGGAGGCCAACACGGACGACTTTGTCAGAGATCTTGGTGCGGTCGCTGTAGGGCCCTTCAGTGACAAAGGCAGCGCAAATGGCGAAGGCTTGCGGCGCGGTGAATTTTTCAAACCCCTTCAATGCAATGATGACATCTGCCACAAGCAAAGCGTCTTCAGGCACGAACAAATGGCAAGCCATGGTTCCTTTCGGTAGAGGGGCACCTGAGCGGTCAATGAAGTCAAGCTCTTGCAGAACTTTTACCATTCGAGTTGCCTCTTGTTGCAAAGCAAGCGCAGCATTGGGGTCAGTGAACCTCTGCAAGCTTCGATGCAGCATTGTGTAGAGATGAGCTGGTCCAGCCGAGATCAGGTGTAGCAAGGAAGACCACCGGACACGATAACAGCCTGACTGTTGGTTGAGCTACCCATCCCAAGATATTGATTAATCCTCTTTAGGGATCATAAATGGACATTTCAATAATCGCAAGCAACATCAATCAACGATGACTTGAAACTACCAGCAGCTGTCGACTGGTGAAGGTTCTTCAGTGTAGAGTTGTGTCAACATCAGCTCTGCTGGTTGTCTCATGATCCGGTCACTGTGCAGCATGACATACACGTGTCCCTCCCAGTCCAAGCCCCGCCGTCCCGCTCTGCCGGACATCTGCCGAAACTCGCCTGGCTTCAACAAGCGCCGGGCGCGCCCGTCGAATTTCACCACATCTGTGAAGATCACGGATTTCGCTGGCATGTTGAGGCCAATTGCAAAGGTCTCAGTGGCAAAGATCACCGGCAAAAGGCCATCTGCAAAAAGCAGCTCCACCATTTCACGCAGAAGTGGGAGCCTGAAAATCGATTGGACGTTGGGGCAAAGGTTTACTATAGACTATACTCAATAATTTAATGTGCACAAAAATATCAAATCATATCAAATCAACAAACGCCCAAACTCCAGAACCACATGCTTGATCATTCCAAAAAGTTGGATGCCCGCACCCTGTGGTAGTGACTGAGGCAACGACATACCACCATGGTGGACCCCGATACCGCGCACCAGCAGATCACAGCTATTCTTCACCTGCGCAAGCTGCTTGTCTCTTTGATCCAGATGAGCCAGACTTCCTTCTAGCCTCTTGTGAATCTGCTGCTTGGTCGCGTTGTTGGAGAAATCCATGCGCTTTGCTCCGGCCAACAGCAGAGCAACTCTCTCACACATCCTTTTGTCAAAGCAAAATCCAATGGTTGGAAGCTCATCTCGAAACTTCAGCAGCGAAAGCAATCGCTCCAAATCCTCCACTCGCAGAGACAACGGGTCACTGGATGAGTTTGGAGGCTTTGCTGCTGCCTCAGGTACACCTTGACTTATCAGCCAGATGCTGACTCGTTCTTGGGCTTCTCTCTCAACCTTGCTGTCAGCAGCCCTCACCTCAATGACTCCTCCATCAATGTCAACTTGCGCTGATAATCCAGACATGAGGCGCTTCACGTTCTGACCCTTCTTCCCAATGAGACGTGGTGCAAGTTCGGGTGGGCATCGCCATGCTTCATCCTGCAGGATGGCCGCTCTCTGCCTCACTGCCTCCTTCAAGTTCCGCCGATTGAAGCGATTCTTCGGTGGTCGCATGATACTGAAGAAGGACCGTCTCTTACCAAAGTAATCTGGTGGGCCACATCTGAAGATGTCGTGTGAGAGCGGAACCTAGAGCTGAAGGTAAATCAAGGCATGAAACTGCAGCAATGGGTGCCAAAATTGATCATTTCACACAAAGTTGAGGCTTCGGGGCTTACGACTCATGTCATGTCCCGGCCGGAGAAAGTGAGCAAAATAGAACTATAATTGCAGCGATGGGAACGGGTCTTTGTTCAGTCACGACAACATGCATTGGCTGCGTCCGGATTCTCGCACACCAGTCTGCAATTACTCGGGCGTTAGGCATTGTCGCGGACAAAAGAACCAACTTTACATGAGGAGGCAAAAGGATTAGCACCTCTTCCCAAGCATAGCCCCGTTCAAGATCTCCGAGAAAATGTGCTTCGTCAATGACAACACACTGAAAATCGTCAAGGAGATTGGGATCTCTGGCCTGCTTGTACAGCATGCTCTGCAGAATCTCCAGTGTCATTACAACAATGGGAGCATCAGTGGCTATAACAGTGTCGCCTGTCATTATTCCAACATATTGGCCACCAAAGGCTTTTCCAAGTTCCAAGAATTTCTGGTTTGAGAGCGCCTTGATAGGTGTTGTGTAGATGGCTCTTTTCTTCCAATGCAAAGCCATAGCCACGGCATAGGTTGCAACGACGGTTTTGCCTGCAGATGCGGGCGCGCAAAACATGACAGACTCATCATTCTCCACACATGCAATTGCCCTTGACTGAACTGGGTCAAGTTTGTGCTTGAAGGTCCATGACTTTAGATTCGGTTGCAGCGACTGCGACTTTTGATCTATGTAGGAGGGCCTTACCGTGTCGTGCGAAAAACTCCAATGGGCTGCATGCCTAACCCAACTCATTTCGACACTCTCCAGGTTCTCCTCTTCCTCACAGCCGTCCGGCATAGCACCAGCATCCTGCTGCAGAAGGGTTGTTTCAAGCTCGCCAGCCGGAAGGCCAAATAGCTTTTTGGCTTCAAATGCAGCCTGCCAACCCTTAGCAAAAATGTCTGCTGTCGACAAATCTGCAGAAACTTCGACGTGGCAATTGCAGGCTCGAATCAGCGAATGCCTGATCAACATCTGACGAACACCGCTGGCGCTAGCATCCTCTAGACCATGATTTCCGGGCAGCAAATTTTGAATCACCGCTCGCAAACCTGACATCGCAAGCTTCTCTTTGAACCAGTTTGCACCCCCTCTCAACTGCTGCTTCCCGTCGGTTTGGTTTGGGTATGGGACCGAGGTGGCAACTTTTTCTGGGTCAAGGCCATTCGTCTTTCCAATTGGATTCACCGTGGTCTCCTCATTCAAATGAGTCGGTCCAACATCAGCGATTTTTTGCCTTTTCGGGTCAGGTTCATGAATGGCATCCAGATCTTCGCCATCGTCCAGCTGCATCAGCTGCATCTCATCTCCAGTCGCTGCATTAATCCCAAGACCATCCAGCTGTCTTAGATGATCTGCATCCGAACGTGGCACGGCCTCGACCGATCCCACGTGGTCCTTTTCCTCATCCGCTGCTTCAACTTCGTCATCACTGATATCGATTGCATCGATCATGGCACAACTGGGAGGTTGGCAAAAAAATGACGAAGGTTTCTACATGGACGTTGCGCATAGCTCGTGGCTTTAAGAATGCCCAAGAAAAACTGTGTGAAACATGGTGGCTTGACCTCTTAAAATCTGGTCGGCTTCAAAGTAGATTGCGGTTCCATGGTGGTAAGATCTTGACATTGCACTGTCAAATCGAATTAGCCAAAATATCAGACTACTGCTGTACTTTTTTCAGGTTACTGGAGTTCATGGAGCTCACTGCATTGCATGTGCCCACCTCTCATCGTTTCAACTATCTCCGGTAATCAATTGTGGCAATGGATGATCCTGATGTTGAACGGGCAAATCATCTATAAATGAATAGAAATTGTGGATTCTTCCAGCTTTACCAGGAGGCTAAGCTCAAAGCGGCGGTTCCGCGAGGCGATCATAAGCCATCATTCCAGGGTCAGATTGTGAGGATAAGCGCGGCCCTGGTTTGTACCATGCCTCCCATGATAGATCCCAATTATTTGGAGGCCCATGAAGCCACCCAAATGGATTTGGACTATCCCAACAGTTTAAGCCATGACTTACCACATAACTTACCAAATCATAATGCATAAATCTCCATAGTTGGTTTTATTGTCCATAATAATTGTTAAAAATCCGTAATTTCTATAAATGTGTCCGTAATTTACCCTAAGTTTACCATACATTTACCATGAAATTATCGTAAATTCAGCATGACATAAAAATCCAACAAATTTACAATAAATCTACCATAGCTTCCCAAGGCAAATGTGTTCTTCCCACAAAACGTTGGATTATCTCAGATATTCCCACCTCGTTGGCTGCTCGCTGCCTCTCATGTTGCTGGGTTGCCTACAGGAGACTAAAGGCGATTCAGACGGAGTCCAAGAATGGGTGGTTTACACCAGAAATCAAGTGTGATGGAAGTTATATAATCCAACCAAAAATTGATGGGAGTTCATTTAAGCACCAAAATTGTGAAGAAAGTGGATCTAAGCATCTAAAATGTGGCCTTAAGCACATATTTAACGAACGACTTAGAAGGGACGTGGAGATTCAAGCTCATAATCGATGGATAATAAGCTCAGATGAGTTGTTGGGCTAAGATTCGCCCTTGACCCAAACATTATAATTATTGGTTCCCGATTTTTGGACCCATGTAGAAACTTAAGGCGACATTGGGCCAACTGCTGACCCGGGAGCTGACGAGAAATATGGTCATAAGTACATTCACAAAATCACAGTGCAAAATATGTATAATATACTTATATATATATATATATATACATATATATATGCATACTAAGTCTTCCTACCATATCTACATCATGTCTATATTGTATATCATATCTACACACATCAGTATATCGAATGATTATCATCAAGATATTATACAAAAAATAACAATATCATCTGTATATATATATAATTACATATATACATATAATATCATTATATGTATATATAGTATATAATATATATAGTATATAATATATATATATATGTATTATCATGATATGTTGTCCGTATCTCTAAATATGTCTAACGCTGCTCCACTGCGCCCAATCGCCTCCCGGGCATCCTTGCAAATGGCCTGCCACGCTGACACCTGGAGCCATGGAGCGGGAAGTTTTCCTCCAAGAAATGGGTGATTCAATGGAACATCCACCATCTAAACCTCCATTTATAGTGGATTTACCTATTAAAAATGGTGATTTTCCATAGTTATGTTAGTTTACCAGAGGGTAAACCTCCATTTCTACCCATTTTTTGGGGGGGAATGTTAGTGCCACATTTGATTCGAGGCTAGTTCATGCTTCAGGTTTTGGGCTGGCCCATCACTGCAGTCTCAATGGAAATGTTGCCAACTTGCGAATCACAGTCACAAGATGTCACAAGCCAAACTCAGATATACACTTCAGAGTAAATGGATGTTCATCCCCCCCAAATATGGTATTTCATAGGTAACCTGACATATCCCCAAATTGGACAACTCCGGCCTCCCCTTCCATTTGCATCTTGGAACTGCTCCTGTTGCTGCGCATCTCCTGAAAAGGATCGCTTCTGGCCAGTTTCTGTATGTTTTTTTTCTGCACCAATCCCCTCTGTGTTTTTTTTGCGCAAAATCACGGGATGTTAATATATGTGTTGATATTTTATATATTCTCATATATATATATAAACAGTATATAGGAAAATAAACCTATAATTGTATTACAATATCTTGATCCCCCCCATTCATCTTCAAATTCCATGCCCTATGACCTGGATCCCATCCTTCAAATGCCTTTGGAGTTCCAGCAACTGCCTGAGGCATCACCCAGCTCTAAAGGTTGGTTGAACACGAGATCATCATACACCTTACGCACTCAATCTTTGTTGCTTCAATTCCAAAGGTTCTGATTGACCCTCTATTTTGCTGGTTACATCATGTTACATCCCAGTTTCTTGGTTCAGCTCCCAATCTGGCTGAACCAAAACTGCCGATTTCCAGCAAATCCGGCCCCAGCCTCGAAGTATGTTGCGTTTCATGGAAGCTGTTTCGGTAGCCTACCACACAACTGGAGGACAGGGCACTTCTTTAGGTGTCTAAGAAAATCCAACGGCTTAAAACCTCAGGTTCCACATTAGAAGTTGAGTTTTGGAGCATACCCCGGTTTTTTTTTAAGACACCCCCAGCTGGGACTGCCAAGCTAGAAGAAAGTTGTCATCCCGAACGGAACAGCTTTGGAAAAGTCCCCTCCAGTCATGTGGGAAAGTCACAAAATATTGACCCGTCCATCTAAGCCATCCCAAAACCTCTCAGGTTGGTCCCATATGGGGCGTGTCCAAAAAAAGAAGGAACATCAAGTTTCAAACCCATGGGGCCATGGGATTTGCAGATGTCCCATACTTTTTGGACAAGTCCGTGTTGGTCAAAACCCTGGTATCCCGGTGAACACCAAAATCGCTGGAAAATCGCTTGTAAATGGGTGGTCATGCCCAAAAGATTTGGCATAATCCCATCCTAGTATGAAAGACTCCCCATATGGGCCACCAAAAAGAAAAAGACAATACTAAACCAACGTAGCTTTTATATCATACGTAGTAAGGGGAAGGGATTAATGGGCAAGAGTTCTTTATCCAAGCCTCCGATGGTCCTTGCAACACCATTCTCACCATGTAGGGCCATGGTACTACAGGGGCATGGTGCTGCATTGAAATACAATTTGGGTGGAAAATGCTGGATTTACCCCCGAAAATCGCTAGCCAAATGGTGGTTTTCCGATGTCTGATCCAATTCACCCATCCTCTGTCTTCGTTCCATGCATCTGTACAATTCTAGATACACCTGGATGATCCTGGATGCTTGTGACAATGCACCCCCGGTCATCTTCATGATCTTTATTCCATGGCTGTGAGCTGGTTCGAACCGGCACTGATCCGATGGGAATTCAGACTGCAAATGGTGGTTCTGTCTGGCGAATGAACCTGAAATAAGATCTGGTTGGTGGTCCTACCCCTCTGACCGCTCTGAAAAATATGAGTTCGTCAGTTGGGATGATGAAATTCCCAGTATATGGAAAAATAAAATTTATGTTCCAAACCACCAACCAGAGATAATTAAGGTCTCCTTCACATTCTCTGTGACCAAATGTTGCTACACCAAGGAGATCCATGCGAAAGTAGCCACAGCAAGTCGCCAATGTCGGACTGCTTCTCAGTTTCATGCCATGATCAAACTGCGATCAACGGGCTATGTTCCCACTTCAGCCACCTTTCGATGATGTCACTTTTTGGGCCCCTCAGAGCATGGATCCGCCCAAGCAGATTTCGCGCAGCGAATTGGCCGCAGCCCAACGCTCTTTGATTTTTGTGGGGGTTGGGTCACCCTTGTCTGTACAGCTTCAACACTGTACATATCAAGGGATGGGCAAAAGCTACAAAAATTGTCAGCCCTGTCTGCCATCCCCAGCTACGCAGGTGGCTGGGGGGGTCGAGCCCAAGGGCCGACTAAAGTCCAGCGTGTTCCATGTCCTCGCGACGAGGTGGTAAAACCAGGACTTGTCACTCCTTTATTGGCCCCAAAAAAACGGGGGCCACAAAGAACTCTGAGATGCCGAGCATAGGGGATAAGTGGTGCATCGCTCCGGTGAGTCCCACATGTTTGGGTGTCATTTAGAACTGGGAAAACATTGACCAGTCACCACCTGGGAGCAAAAGTTTGGGAGACAACTGATCCACGAGGCCACAACCGGTGACCTCGGCTAGGGCTTAGCCGTGCCTGAAGTCCCTGCCCAACTGATGATATGTTGATATTAGGAGCCAATGGTTGGGGCACCCCTTTTCACCACTGGTTTCCATGAAAGACGACCAAGACCGTGGATGATAGCTTGAGGTCCCCCATGTCCTCTATAAATCCTGATGTTGATTATTTACTAGCATATCCGCATTTAAAAAGAAACCCAGACCCTCATTATAGTGTTCCTTACATATCCTAGTACGCCCCATCATTGTTGATTCTGTGTTCCCTTATCCCCATGAAATAGATCAGTCTGTTGGGTTTTGATCGTTGTATTTCCATTATTGATGGTTGTTAGAATTTTTAACCCCATTCTTAGCCAAGTACCAAATCATTACTACATAGCATGATGGTCGTCAAATGTCAACCCCGCATTTTGGCGGGTCCATCTCACAATCTTCGTCCTTCGGAACGCCTTCCAGAGGCTCCAGCTCCAGCTTTTTGGCTAGGTTGATCCTGCGCAAATGGGGATGTTTTTTGATACCCCTACTACCTGTAAACTCAGGTTCGAAAATGAGATTGTACATTACCATAGTGGCTGTAAGCAATCCCAATGGGGGTTCTACCAGTGTTCCCACTGGTAGGGGCAGAGTTGAGGTATTCGCCGCAAAAGTACACACTTGCCCGCCAGTTGCCACCATGTTTTCAACAGACTAATTGTAGGAGACTGGGGTTGCTCATCGATGGGTCAAGACCCATCCACCCCCCTGATTCTTTACATCAAAAACGCTGGGGGAATGGCCAAAAAATGTTATATCGCTTCAGGTATATGATGATATTATAATTATGTGTATATACATACATAATATATATATATCACCCCATGGATATCCCCATGACCCCATTCTCCCTACGCCGGTGCTGGCTCCTTGCTGGCTTTCCAGTGGGTCCCTTTGGGATGCTGGGCATAGTGACCTGCCGGGGGAGATAACGGAGATAACTGTAATAATATGGTTAATATATGGTTAACCATTTCTGTTAATATATGGTTTATATATATATATATAGAGATATTATATATATAGTTATTATATGGTTAATGATGGTTAATGATCTTAAATGGTTGGTGGTTTCAACCTACCATTGTGGTCAATATACTGTTAATATATGGTTAATATATATATATATATATACATGGTTATGATATGTTATGATGATGGTTAATGATGGTTAATAATAATCTGGTTGGTGGTTTCAACCCCTCTGAAAAATATGAAAGTCAGTTGGGATGATGAAATTCCCAATATATGGAAAAATAAAACTTATGTTCCAAACCACCAACCAGATAAGTATCGTTCATAGGTTGGGGCCCTCGAACGGTAGCTAAGTTGGTTTACTTGTCGAGGTGAACTAAAACTATGGCTTATGGTAGATATAACTACACTTACAGTAATGGGCGTATCAACCAACAAACAGAACTGGGCGGGCATCACCCATTTTTTGGTTTTGTTCGGGCGTTTAGCTTTGAACAAGACACAACATGTTCATATATTTTCATGAGTCTTATCTTGGTGATTAAATCATATTAAATCACACGGTTCATGGTTATAACAGGCACGTAACAAGCAGCATTTTTGAGGACACCCAGGTCCCCAGGGCCCAGAGGGCCATGATCTCAGCCCTGGACCAACATTTCTGGGATCCACTTGGTTTGCAGCTTGTCACCTTGGCTTTTGGTCATTGCATGGCGTCATCGCCCATGATTTAAAATTTAATGGGATGTAATAAATAATGCCATGGGATTTAATGGGATTTAATGATCATGGGATTAAAATCACTCGAAAAATACTAGAGGAATTTAATATGATGTAAATGGTGATTTAATGGTGATTCAATGGTGATTTTATCGTGATTGAATGCTGATTTAATGAATAATGAATGATCATTAATTATTACCATGTTGTGTTCTGCCAATTAGCGCATTTGATACATGCAAAAGGGCCAGCTCCATGCATTCTCCAGCAGATTGACAGCACAAACCAGAAACTTCACACCTTACCTGGCGGAGTTGACTCGTCTTGGCCAACGACTCTTATTACACCAGCTGCGAAGCTCTTTGATTGTCATCCTCGGCCCCCCAGGGTACAAGTTGGTTGTGTTCTAATTTCTATGTAAATGTAGCACCACAAAAAGTTAACAACAAAAAAAAGAATCGCGTCAAACAGTTTGTCGTGAGTCTTGTGGTCTGCATTTTGGTACAGAAAACAAACATTGCAACAGGAAAATCCCACGTTATTTTCCATTGAAATAGGCATGGCGCAGTTGATATTCATTGAGTTCCCAACGACTTGCCATCCTTCAAAACCCCTGCAATGCCTCGACGCAGCCGTGGCAAAACATTCCCAATCTGCTGGGGAATTAGCAACCAGCAACTAGGGGAGACCAAGATTAGTCATGAAACTAGTATCAAAGTAAAGTATTGGTGTCAAATCAGTGGATATACAAGTATTTGGATGCCAATCTTCGTCAAAATCGCTTTTGGATACATAAAAATGTTGTCAAATCTTCAAATTCATGCAACCTGATATTCATTCTACATCTTCATGGAACATGTTCAGTTGATAGCTACCGGATTTCAACCTGGAGCTTCCGACCGACGACTTCACCCAAGGACTTGTGGGGCACGGCAAAGGCGATGCAATCCTTAAACCTTGGTTTGATTCAAACATCGGAGTATTTTCATGGTATGCAATAGGGTACTACTCACATGGTGTTTTTCTACGTATTTAATTTTAAAAGGTATCTATATATTAGTCTATGTATTGTATTTATAAAGGGAAATGTATAGGGTATTGCTGGGGTAGGGTATTGATCTGGCTATTTATAATCTATAGGTGCAAAAAAAATGCACAGAAAGTTAAAACGTGGCTCTAACCTAACACCTTCTACGTGAACTTATATCGTATTTGTCTATACTATTTAGAAGGTAGCTGTATGATATTTATAAGGTATTTATAGGGCATCTATACAGCATGGATAAATCTATAGATAGGGTATGTATTTATCTGGATCATGGTACTTACTTGGAAACACCATGCATAATGGCGGTGCCCCAAAACATGGATGGCTCGCGGATGTTTATCGTCTCTGGATGTCTATGGTCGCTACAAAAAAAATGTCAAAGCTCTGGTCGCAGATGTCACACAGTGCATATTGCTCGGAGAGACGACACCGCTTAAATGGAGGCCACATCCCCTCCCAAGGTGGAAGCGGTTCATAGGAAAGATTGTGCTTAGTGTAAAGTGATGGGCCCCAGGTATGGATGGTTCACAACTTTGTCTCCGACTACTTATGAGTGGGGGCAAGTCCCAGTTGGTTTGGGTTATAGGACATGTAAATAGTTCTAGTGTTGTATCGATAGAGAGAGAGAGGGAGAGGGAGAGAGAGAGAGAGAGATATATATATGTATATATATATATAGAGATAGATAGATAGATAGATAGATAGACAGAGAGAGAGAGAGGGATAGGATAGGATAGGATAGGATAGGATAGATTGGATAGATTGGATAGATTGGATAGATTGGATAGATTGGATAGATTGGATAGATTGGATAGATTGGATAGATTGGATAGATTGGATAGATTGGATAGATTGGATAGATTGGATAG
>Ga0126342_10010016_pt1 | contig 16967 bp, 17 predicted proteins | sample Cyp1metagenome_FD_92528 | JGI IMG/M metagenome (GOLD analysis project Ga0126342, IMG submission 92528) | Coral microbial communities from Lord Howe Island, Old Settlement Bay, Australia - Cyphastrea 1 metagenome | ecosystem: Host-associated > Invertebrates > Cnidaria > Coral ... | reverse complement strand
TCGTATATTCGACAGTGGCTGGAAAAAGAGAAGCGTTACGTTATGATTATTGGAGATTCAACTGCCAAGCATCGTGCTGTGTGCCGAGCGCTTGTGAAGCAGGTTCAAGCAGGAATGACTCGCGAAAAGCTCTTGGAACTGCGTGCTACACTGCAGGCTCGCATCTAGGTATGTCAAATTTTGATCTCAGACAGAGATCCAACCTGTATCGATGTCGCACTTGGGGGGGTATAAAAAGAGCTGTGACTTTCAAGTGGCGGGTCTGGGACAATGGAAATGGCGGAATGTAGAAATAAAAAACATACATAGATAAACCAATGTATTTTTTGGTTGCTGATTACATTTAAAAAAATCCATCTCTATATATACATTATAAATATATATAATGAAACTAATACATGTATATACATACATATACATGTATACTCAATTATATTTTACGAGTGAAGAAATGTAGTATAAAAATAACCGCAGCATGTTATGTCACTATTTGTTTTTGTGTGCATACATATCATACATGTGTTGAATGTCATGTAGTATATGGGGCTCAAACTAGAGGTTCCTGTCCGGAACCTCTCCGTGCTGTGGTGGAGGCCGGATGTCGTCACCAGAGTACATGTTTGATTCCAAGTGAATGTGTATATCAATATTTAACCACTCAAATATAATAGCTTATATCTTGTCGCCTCCCCGCATTGTTCGCAGGTTGGCTCCGCTGGAAATGTCCCCTGCGGGTCCAGAGTTCACAGAGAGCTCCGAAGAGTCAGTGAGCGAGGAGGCGAGCCCTCCCCGCGATGCACCTGGCACCACTGCCAAAGCCAAAGCTGCTCCCCCACGGTCTTCGAGTGAGACAAGCGCAGAAGATTCGAATGAAAGCATGGAAGCGGCTTTGGTAGAGGCGCGTGAGGCGCGTCGCGCACGAGCTGCTGAATCGGAGACACCATGGCGCCCCCAGCCAGACGAAGGGAAAGGACGTGGCAAAGGCAAAAGGGCAAGCACGTGTCAGTATTGCTGGCGCCCTCTGACAAGTCATCCTTCAGGGCAGGATCAGCATCAGTGGACCTTGCTGCAGTGCTTGCAGTGGCAAGTGTATCCTGGCATGAGGTGGCGTGGCGCACCAAAGCTGACAGGCTGGCTCCTGACGCGTACATCCCACCACACCCGGACGCTGCGGGCTCCGGAATTGCGCGCCGCGAGCCCGTGGTGGAGCCGCCGCCGCCACCTCCTCCGAGCAGGAAGACAACTGTGCGAGAGGAAAGCCATGAGAAGGCGGTGCCCCATGTCGCAACATCCACATCCTCCTGCTGCTCATGGCCAACCACGTCGCGAACTTCCTCATGATGCTCCTCTCCGACACAATCTGGCTTCCATTGTGTATGATGACCAGACGCTGCCAACCTATATCCCGCATGCTACCAGAGCCGTCCCCAATGCGACCACGGTCCACACGATCTATGTCAAGCGGGTCAGCCACCCATTCTCTCCTCGGCCGGATGAACTATGGATCATGGCGGAGCTCAACTCAGAAGGCCTTGAAACCTGGCGCTCCCTTGAATCATTCCTGGGCACTCTTCATTTATCGAACGACCCCTTAGTCCTTCCCGCTGTGGCCAACCAATGGAGACGTATACACTATGAAGTCGCCCCAATCACACAAACGCACATTTCTCCAAATCTGGACCCTGTACTACCACATCCTGAACATTCCAACATCACCTTCGGACAACCGGTCTCCGTGATCCCGGACCACACTTCGATCCTACAAGCATGCTGGGGCCGATCCGCGCATCAACATTCCCAAGGTGAACCCATCTCCTTAAGCTGGCCCCCAGCACGTCAAACACCGCCGACATCGCCGACACGGTCGACTTTGTGGACTCCCACTTCACACCCATCGCCGGCGATTCCATCATCTCCAACACCGCTGCCTCAACGTGGGTAGCAATGTGCTGATATGTTATACTCCAGTGTTTAATCGTCCAAAATCAATTCTGGACCAAAATTTGTGCTGCGCCCACCATTCTATTACATGGTTTTCACCCCGTTGAGTTGTGCTTTTTGACATATCCTCAATTATGCCTCAGCAGACATTTGGATCTATACACCAGACGTCAACCGAGTATACCCGTGATTTTTCATGGCTCCGAAAGGATCTCGACGATTTCATCCAATCTTGCTACTTCGGAAGTTCAGACCGTATCCGGAAGGCGCCCCTGTTCTTGGTATGCTGGACCTGGTCGACAACCTGCTGGTGAAGATCCGCCTCCAAATAGACCTGTGCTAGTCATTGTGGATTACACGGCTCTCCAGGACCTATCACATGACAGCGAAGCCAATTCTGCAACCTTCCGAGCCCTACGTCCAGGCAACTTTCGCTATACACTTCGAATGGGGAATACGAAGCCCTCTTCACCTGGGCTCAGCAATACTCACCGGAGATGGCATCAGCCGTGCCCATTGGAAACCTGCGTGTGGGCATTTGCAAGCGCCTTTGGCACCAGTGGGACATTCGCATGGAAACTACTGACCTTGAGCTTCGCTATCGACCTTGACGGAGATGTCTTTCAAGTATACCCAATGACACCACCATCATGCGATTGTTGGAGGAGTATCGACCTGAGTGGCGCACAGAACAGTATAGCTTTTTGACCTGTGGCGCCTTGGTTCCTGCCCTTAAGATCCGGTTAGGCTAAAAAGTTGCTTTTAGGTTATGCCAACCTAATTAGGTTAACTTAACCTAATTAGGTTATTCTACAGGTTATGAAAAGAGTGTTTTAGGTTTGGTTAAGGTTTAGGTTAATCATGTAAATAACCTGAAAAATAGGATAAGCAGATAAATAACCTAAAAGTTCTTAGGTTGATTAAATTAATAACCTAAACGATTTTTTAGGTTTAAACTGCATTTAAGTTTGAAACTGTCTGTTAACATCTATGTCTACACAACCATTTTCTGTTGCAGCAAACATATACCTTTAAACATTTTTTGTTCGACTTGGGGTTCTAATGTCACTTGTAACTTCACTTGACCTATGCATCACATAGTTCACGTTTAACTTTCACTTGAAATTTCAGAAGAAACTTCACTTGGCATTGACATGTCATGATGTATTTGCAACTTTCACTTGGAACTTCACTTGAATGTTCACTTCTCGGCATGTCATGATCGTATCCTTTTGCTGCCAGTTGAAATGGGACCTGACTTCTGCAACACAGGGTTGGTGTTTTATTTTCACTTGGACTCTCACTTGAAACTTCACTTGACATCTGCATGTTATCACTTGGTTCTAATCATCACTCGGGGCTTCGCTTGAAATGTCACTTGATCCCTGCAGGCCACTTTTTGTTTCACCTGTCATGTTCACAGAACTGGTCATCTGCCCTAGGGTATGGGAGTTGGCTGGCTTGCACCTCAATGTGATAAGTTTGTGGCATAGTTTAGCATGATGTGGCCATGACAGCGCTCAAGATGACAGACAAGAGGCTGACTGCTGACCCTCTTGTAGGGACAAAAGAGATTCAGCATGTTTTGGAAGATTGGCTTAGAGGCCAAGGTTCCCAGGATGTCTGGAAGCTCTTGGGCATGGATTCCATGAAGAAGGTGGGTTGGAAGGTGTCACCAATGGCCTCACTTCTGTGTGCAGAGCCTGTGGTTGACCTCCTTTCCAAGATCTTCAAGGTTTGCAAGAATGGAGTGATTCCCAGGAAAAAGTTGAGGGATGCTTTTGAATATACAAAGAAGGATTACAGGAGGATCAACTGGACAAGACAAGGCGACAGTGATTTCTTTGATAAGGTCGACACTAGACTCAGGGTGTATGCCAGTTGGGTCAGGGACTTCAAGCTGAAGGATGATTCTTACTGCAGGTTTTGCAGGAGGATTTCTCTCAAGGAGAAGGTGGCAGTGGATAGCCTGATTTCCCTTATTGAACTTGATGGAGCAGGTGGAGCCAAAATGGATCAATCCTCTGTTTCGACTTGCCTGGACTTGGTCCTTTACAACCCCACCAATAGAGATGCTTCAGGCCATTCCTCTTCATCCAAAGACAAAGGGGCTGTTTTCAAAAGGATTTTGTCAAGGAAGATCAGCTCTCCACTTCCTTTAAAATCAAAGGCGAAGTCAACTGCAGCTTCTGCTTCCAAGGAGCCTCTAGGGGATGAGGATGTGAAGCTTGGCTGTGAAAAAAATATATGTGTATATATATATATATAGATTGTGTTTTTCTTTGTGAAAGTATTAAGCTTTGCTTGCAGCTTCGCCCTTGGATTGTGGCCTGAAGGTAAAAACTATTTGAAACAAATGGCACCGGAAGCTTGCTCAGGATGGACTTCATATATGACCTTCTAGAGCCACAAGCTTCTGAAGATGCAGCTGGCAGCTGTGCTTCCTCTTCTACAGCTGTGAACAAACAGGCTGAAGATTTGACTATGCCTGTCGCCCCAAAGGCTTCTGTTGAACCTAAAATACCTGAGAACCTGGTGCTGGATCAAGAGGAACAAGAAATGTTGCAGGCTGCCTTGGCTGAACCTGTGGTCACTAAGAAAGCTTCCATGAAGAAACCTGCTGCTGCAAAGGCAAAAGCGAAACAGCTGCCCAAAGCAAAGGCCAAACCAAAAGGCAAACCAAAGGCCAAACCAAAGGCTGCTTCTGGCTCCAGGAAGAGGAAGTTGGAGGAAGAGTGCAAGACTTCAAAGCGCAAAAGAGTGAAAGATGCAGCATATCATACTGCCAAGAATGCAGCTTTGAGTGCTGGGCCTGGAAGGGCTAGGTTGAAGGCTGCAGAAGCAGCAGAAGCTAGGGCCAGACAATATGATGCCCTGGGAATCTGAGCTTGGACAAATGAGGGGTGGAAAAAGGGATGATCCTTCTGCTGCTGGGTGAGGGCCTGGGAAAACAGATTCACTTGAGAACTTCACTTGAAAAAAAACACTTGACATGTGTTGAACACATATTCTCTTCAGAACGCATTCACTTGAAACATCACCTTTCACTTGGCCACTAAAGAGGCTTGAAATTTCACCAGGTGCATTTGAAATTGTCCTTGTTACATGTTGACTTGAAGCATTCACTTGACAAAGTTTCACTTGTTTGTGTTTAAAGTTTGCCCTGTTACCCCAGTACGCCTCCAATTTTGTTTTAAGATTGAAACAACAGTTGTTTGTCACATTTGTCTTTGACAAGTTTTTGGGAAGCAAGACTTCACACAATTCACTTGACTAAGTTCACTTGAGAATTTTTTTTTGCCTGTGGGACGAAGATATATTTGTGTGTGTGAACAATGTGGTTTCTGTTGCCTTTTTTCTCAGGAGACACTGCAGTTTGTGGAGATAGAAAGAACTGTTTAGCTGACATCAAAGTGAAACTAACAACTTGATCAATTTCAAAAAAAAACGCAGCACACTTCAATAATCTGAACATGCTGATACAACCACATAGGGGGAAAGACTGAAATGAGTACCTGGTGATGAAGAACATTGACATGACAAGCAGTAAAACCACAACACCACCACATAGGACAAAGTCCCAAACACAACCCAACAAAACAGCTGACCTGAAGTGCTGAGCAGCAATGTCTGTGGCACGGATACATGTGAGGGGCCTTCACTTCCAGACAACTCATGAAGAGATCTCTGAACGGTTCTGGCGGTATGGTTTCCATGCAGAGGTGGACAGAGTGGTGAGGAAGGGTGCTTACCACCCTTACCAAAACAATCGCTGCTCAGCCATGGTGTGGCTGCCAAGTGCTGACATCCCAACTGTCTTTGCCACAAGAATGAAGTGTGGCGATTTTTTCCTGAAGATGGAAGACGCCATAGACAATGGCCAAGATTGGAGCCACCACCATGGTTGGTAAGAGTAGCAGAAAGGGATAATGTCACTTGCCTGCATCACTTACTTTGTATCACTTGAAAGCAACCTAATTACACTTGGACCCAAGAAGAAAACATGTCACTTGATTTTCTTCACTTGAACTTGAACCACCACTTGAAAGCGATGTTCTTGGTGAATTGATGCTGTTGCTTAACTCTTTCACTTGATATCTTCACTTGAATATGTTTTGTCTTACCTGGAAGAAAGGACAAAACAGTTTTTGATTTTCAATCAGGTTTTAAAAGGTTTCTGCAGCATTTGTGTTCAAAATGCAGCACGAAGGGTCTTGTAGGGGACAGGGTTTGTTCTGGCAGCATCATGGCTGTGATTTGGATGTAGCTGGCACCTGGGTAGAAAGAACCTGCCCCTGCTGTCGCTTAGAATGTGACTACTGCAAGTTTATCCTTTGCAAAGATTTCAAGCACCAAATGCGGGTGATGACAGAGCCAAGAGAAGAATTTGGAGACTTGATTCCCAGAGCTGATGGCTCCAGATGGATTTTGACTGAGCTGCACAGGCTCTATCCTGAGGTGGCCTTTGCATTGCAACAACCAATGGATTCTTTTTGAAAAAGCACTTGGAAATGTCACATATATATATATTTCACTTGATGGGAAAATATGGAAAGATATTGAAATATTAGAGTTCACCTGACTACCTCTGTAACATTTCACTTGACAAACATGTCACTTGACAAACATGTCACTTGACAAAGGTTTCAGTTGCAAAAAACACTTGACATGCATAATCCTTCACTGATACTTCACTTGATCATGCTTCCACTTTGCCTAAAAACAAGTTGACTTTTCTGGACAAACCAGATTTACTTTGACCAAGTTCACCTGACTAACAAATCATGTCAGAAATATGTCACTTGTCAGTGTGGCTTCACTTGACAAACATTTCCTTTGAAGGTCGTTTCACCTGACATTATATCAATGTCACTTGGTGTGTTACTTCACCTGCAATTGTCAATAGTTGGCAGCTTCACTTGGCTACTTCTTTGGATGGTTACCAAGGCTGTGAGGAGGTTTGAGGCTGAGCAGGTGAGGAGGATGGAAGCAGCCACAGCGCAGCCTAAAACCCCTCCAAAGGCCAGGGTTTGCTGACCTGTCCAAAATGAGTTGCTCACTTATTGACTTATTGTGGCTTTGAAGGCAGCAGCACCCAAGACCCCTCAGTACAAGGAGCCGCCTATGAACTGGAATAAGGCATGCTGTTGCAAGCTTACATGCCAGGGGCACCTGAAGAGGCATTGTGATGCTTGTAGCAGAGCCACTGATGATTCACTTTGAATATCACAAATGCTCCTTTGAAGCAATTTCTGAGTAATTTCACTTGACCAAGTATAACTTCACCTGCTTTCACTTCCTTTGCAGTTGTGGAACAACAGCTTCACTTGACCTAGCTTCACTTGATCAGGCTTCACTTCTCCAAATGATGACATCTTTCAAAGAATTTCTTTACCCAAAAAGTACCCTTAAATTAAGTATACTTTAAAGGAGCTCGTATACCTTCACCTGAAAACTGAAAACCTTCACTTGACCAAACTTCCCTTGTTTTCACATGTTTCTTGTGGCAACAGAACTTTGGCTTTCACTTCAGTAGCCAGCCACAGCTTCCAGGCACCAGTGCCCACTGCTCCTGCTTGAACATCCTGCAAAGCAGCTGGCTACTTTCCAGCCCCAGGGAAAGCTGTCCCTGTGAAAGCTCCTCCTGAAAACACGGCCTAGCACTCAATGGTATGTTGCCCAAAGAATGCTACAGCAGTTGTCTTACCATATGTTTTTTCTCTGGTTTCAAGGCCTTGCACCATGTGCCAAAGACACAGGCAATCCAACCCAAGGTGCTTGACTTAGACTTGTGCACTTGCTCTGAATTTCTGCTAGAATTTTCGAAACCTTCACCCATGAGGCCATGCCATGTCACTCGATGGGAGCAAAGAAGCCATCCCAAGCTGAAAAGCAAGAGGAGGCTGGCCATGCATAGTGGTTTGGCTCACCAGTTTGACATTTGGATTTTTTTCTTAGCCTTGCAGGAGACTTCAAAGGCTTCAGCACCAACCCAGCATGCACAGCCTGTGGAGGCTTGGCCTCTCAGTGTTGTACTTGTAGGGTCCTCATGTCACACGTTGCTTTTCAACATTTCTTTTGCCCATACAAGGCAGTTCCTGATGATTTCAGCTTCACCAACATGCTGAAGGACTGTGGCCAGTTCCGCTGCAGTGTGGCCATTGTGCTTCACTGATTTGCTATGGTCAGGAGATGCAAAAGGAAGAGCTCAGAACAGCTCCAGCTGTGGGGGCCTTTGATAATTTATCTCCAAGTTTAGTCTCAGCTCATGGCTTTGCAATGCTGATCTTGGAGATTTTCAGGAAACAAATCATTTGAAACACATTTCACTTGACAGAGCAGTCACTTGAGAAACAATTCAGCTGGGTAACTTGCAATCTGTTTACCGTTTTTCACCTAACCTGTTCTGTGGTAGGTTCACTGGACTGTTCACTTGTAGTTTCACTTGTTGATTTGTAGTTTCACTGGATTGCATTCCTTCTAGTTTCCCTACACTGTTCACTTGTAGTGTCACTGGATTGTTTCCTTTTGGTTTGACTGGACTGTTCACTTGTAGCTTCACTGGACTGTTCACTTGTAGCTTCACTGGACTGTTCACTTGAAATTTGTTTTCCATTCACCTGCTCACATGTTGCACGTTTTCAAAGGAAACCACAAAAACTGAGAACCTGGAACCCTCTGAAGACTTCCAGGAAGAGAAGGAAGAAGAGACTGAAGAAGTTGAGATTGAGAGTGAAGAATATGACCCATGGAATACGCAGCCAGAGGTTTCACCTGGACCCTGAGGTGGACTAGACCTCAAACAATTTGATTTTTTCATGGAAAAATAAAATCAAAATAAAGAAATAAAATTAATTTTAAAAGAATTCGCTTGATTCACTTGTAAGTTCACTTGCTGCTGAAATTGAAAAAACTGCAGTAGAGATCAACACAACCTCACTGCAGCAAAGGCCTGCCTCCTCTGGTTTAATCACTACTCCAGCGTTTAACAGTTTTATGGGTTGAAACTATTGTTGGAATGCCATGGTTTTGAAATTTGGTTTGGTTTGGCCATGGTTTTGAAGTTGTTTTCAAGTGATAGAATTTGATTGAAATGTGTCAAATGATTATCAGTTTCTTACTGTTTTTTTGAACAAACATTTTCCCATTTTTCAAACATTTTTTGATTGAAAAGATAATGAGGTGAACGTGTGATGAAAGTTTGGTGAAAGTTTTACTGAAACTTTCAGTCGGAAACTTTCCTTCACAACTGAAAGTTTCAATGACAATTTCATATATGAAAATTATGTGAAACTTTCAGTTTTTTAAAGAAAGTTTCATGAAACTGTTTTGTTTGGTTGAAAGTTTCATTGAAACTTTCACTTGCAGAGGAAAATTTCAATGAAAGTTTCAGTGAAACTTTCATATGATTCATATGCCTACTGAAAGTTTCAATGAAACTTTCATCAATTTTTCACCTCATTATTTTTTCAACCAAAAATGTATTAAAAAATGTATGTTTGTAAAAAAAAATAGCAAAATTTGAATAAAATATCAAAACAGTGTATTTTTTTGGTGAAATTATAAAAAAAAGGTAATGTTAAAATAACCAAACTTTACAAAATTCAATATTGCTGCCCTTTGGTTATATCCAAAAAGATAGTTTTTCCACCTCTCAGTAGTATTGGTTTTGCATGTTTTTGGTGCACCTGGGAATATTGGAGATGCAAATTGAAAACGCAACTTCAAATATTGTGTAATAATTACTGTACCAATGTTGTTAAAGAAACATGTTAGTTTTTCGAAGTTGTTCTTTGGGTAGATATGTTTGGTTTTCCTTCTTAAAACAAAGCAATTCTCATGAGTTTTGATTCAACCAATGTTTAAATTCAATGTGTTCCAACAAATGAAATATATAAAATGGTTTAAAGGCTAAAACCATTTCATTGCATTCTCACTGTTGGAGGTTTTGAATGTATCACATACATTGGTAACATTGAAATTATTTTGAATTTATTTCTTTTTAAAATACAAATCCCTTTCACTTGCACAAATTCACTTATTTTTGGAAAATTTCACACCTCCATTGCCAACATGTGCATTCAGCTTTTCACTTGATTACGTTCACTTGAACATACCAACCTAGCAGTCCCAGCATTTGTTCTTGCTTAGGTTTTGGTTTTGCAAACTTCACATGTTCAAACATTCGCTTGAAAATTTCACTTGTATGCTTCACCTGACCAACCATGCATTTGACAAATGCTTTACAAACAAAACCTTCACTTCACCAACCATTCACTTGTATATCTTCACTTGCCTACTACTAGAAAGACACCTCACATGTAAATCCCTGAGCTGCACACATTTACTTGACAACTTCACCTGTATAGCTTCACTTCTCTAGCACCAAATGGTGACTATACAGCTGCAAATAGAACAGCTGGACATTCCTCACTGTTCACTGTCTGCAAGACATTGTGATCCATGCGCAGCAATGGTGGACTGAGAGGTAGCCACTGGTTTTGAAACCCCGACGAAAACTACAGCCAGATACTTGCCTAGCTCACCTGCTTGGAGCATGGCCCCCCAGAAGCGACCAGCAGCTAAGCACCCACCTTCAGAGACAGAGGAGGTTGAAGCTCAGGATCTTTTGGCCCTTGTCAGTTCTCCAATGGAAACTACAGAAGAAGGTGGTGAGAAAGCTGAGGAGGCAAAAGGTCTTCAAGCTGCTGAGAACCAAGAGCCAGGTGGTGCTGCAGCACAAGATGCAGAAACCACACCAGATTCTCCAGCACCAAAAGCCAAGGCCAAGGCTAAAGCTGCTGCTGCTGCAGCAAAAGCCAAGGCATCTGCAAAAGCCAAAGCAGGTGCCAAAGCAGGTGCCAAGGCCAAGGCCAAAGCCCTGGCTAAAAGAAAAACATCTCCCAAGAAACCAAAAAAAACAGAAGAGGATGGAGGCTGGGAAAAGAGAGAGCCACACTTTGCTTCACTTGAATTTCACTTGTTAATTCATCTGGCTTATCCACTTGGTTTGTTCACTTGGCCAAAATGGTTCCTTTTTTTTTGTGGCTGCCTGCTACACACACCTTCTTGTCATCACCTTATTGCCACCCTCTCTCACAGGAGATGCACCAAATGACACTGTTTCAAACAAAGACGAAGAAAACAAAAAGAAAGGACTCAGAGCACAAACTGAAAAATGGAAGGCAGGCATTGATTCTTACAAGCAGCAGGAGAAAAGCATGCCCAGGCAGAAGAAGCTGAACCAGAGAAAGTTTTGAGAGATTATGGCAAAGCTAGAAAGTTCAATGCGATGATGAGCAAAGGAGCTTTGCCATTGGGTGTGATGGAGTTGGTCAAGGAGGTGGAAAAAAGTGATGCACCCAGGGCGAACAAAACTGCTTTGATCAACAGCCTTTTCACCAAGGAAAGCGGTGGCAGTTTGACTTTGAACACAGATGGCCAGGAATGGCAAAGCTTCAAGGGTCAATTTGCTGAAAGAAGTGACGCCAACAAGGTGGAAGGTGAACCGAAGCTTGTCTTTCTTACAAACATTTCCATGGTGATGAACAAGGGCTGAACAGGGCCATTGAAGCTGGAGAGGTGAAGGAGATAGACAGAGATGGCATGAAGAACCTGTGCTACCACACCTTCACTGTGAAGAACAAGACAGGAAGTGAAGAAAAAACAGCTTTGACTGCAAAGCAAAGCATGGACAAAGAAACCTACCTTCACAGCGCTGCAATCTTTGCAAAGATTGCAGAGCAGAAAGCACAACAGACAGCAAGCCATGAGCCTGCCTTGAAAAGGCCCAAGCTGAAAGCTTTGGAGGACATACGTTCATTCATTGCAGTTTGAACAAATTTTGCATTTGCATTTGATTGGAGTCAAGATTCATACCATTATGCATTCATACCTTAATTCCATATCTTCACCTCATTCTGATACTTTGTTTTCACTAGACCAATCCATGTGACCAGCCACTTCACATTCCAAAATACCTTTCCATATCCACCCAACTAAACATATATAAATAGGTATACACCTGCAATATCAGAAAAAAAACATCAGGTGTTGAATTGGTCTCCATTCACCTGTGGTTCGTTTTCTTCTGCAGCCTTGGCATCAGTACAATAGTTTTGCTTGGCTTCACAGGGCAAGCCAGATGACCAGAAGGCTCTGGAGATGCTGCAAGAGACGAAAGCTTGCCAAGATCGCCTTGAGAAGGATATGTACAAACTCAAGGCCAAGATTGAAAAGGCTTCTGACCCCAAGCTCTTGAACAAGCTGAAAGATCATGTGTGCAGTGTGTGCAAGAACAAAACCCAGATTGATCATTGCATGAATTGGCAACAGCTTCCTCCTCTACCTGGTGATGACGGAATTTTGATTCAAAAACCTTCCTGGACTTCTTCCAACTTGGACAAGTACATGTTGGTGCTGGCGACTTCTACTGAAGAGAATGAAGAGGGCATGGAATCCTTGAAAGCTGTGCTGAAAGCCAGGGGCCTGTAAGTTCCAAACCTTGGCCTCAGCAAGTAGCTTTTTTGCTTGGAGCTTCACTTGCATTTGTTCCTTAGGAACATGAAAGAGAGTTGGATCTAATTTAGCCCCTCGCCATTTTGCAGATTGTGTGCAAGTGGAGTGGATTCTTCAAAATCATCATCTTGGGGTTCTTGGCTTAGCCCCTGGCAATAACGAAATTCTGTACAAGTTTACGATCGTTTTTTCGGCAGGAAGACTCGACCATGGTAGCTGTTCTAAGGAAGGATAACTCCTTGCCGAACTTTATGGCACCCCAGCCGCAACAGGAATGGCTGTGGTGTGCCACCCTTAAGATCCGGTTAGCCTAAAAACCACGATTTAGGTTATAGTTTATATCTTGGCTTTTAGGCCATTTCTTAAATAACCTAAATCATAGTTTTAGGTTAAACACGTTTTAGGTTATTTACTTAAATAACCTTAAAATTCATTTAGGTTATTAAGATAAATAACCTGAAACTTCTTGAGTTTTTAAAATAAATAACCTACAACACCTCCATGTTATTATCTGGAAAAGGCACAAGACTACCAATATTTGAGTTGCATAAGGTAAACGAATTTTTGCAATGTTTGCATTTAAGGGACAAGAGAAGCCATGATTTAGTTTGTGGTGGAACAAGTGAAAGATACAAGTCAAGAGCCAGGAAAAGATAAGAAATAGAACAAGTGAAAGGATACAAGTAAAGGAAATCAAGTGAAAGGCTTGAACTTGAAGGTTGCAAAGGACAAGTCACACTGAATGCCAAAGAGGTAAAGTCTTGTAATTGTACATATCTGGGCTGAGAACTGTGTAGCCCTGCAGCTCACACTTTTTTCTCCATTCGCACATTTCACTGCAGCATTGCCAAGACCCACATATACAATTGTGTATTGCAAGGATCAAGAACAAAATCAAAGCTTGTCAGCCTTGGACATGGCAAAGTGCTGGGCAATCCTGTAATGCCTGGCAATTTTGTTTGGGGCTTCCATGGCACTGAGGCGCTTGAAGCAATGAGCTGCAAGTGGCCTTACTTTCTTCATCATAGCTTCTCCTTTGAAGCACCAAGAAAGCCTTGGTGATATGAATTTTGAAAGCAAAGCAATATGGCACAGGAAGTGGGCTTTGGGAGTGACAGTGAAGAGCTGATTGTTGCCTGCTTCACGAAAATGCCGTGCTACACCCAGCTGCAGATGGAAAAGTGCAAATACAGACTTGGCCAAAGATTCAGAACTCTGAGCATCAAGTGAAAGATCATGTATGATGTCTTCACATCGATTGGTCAGCTTCAGCGTGATTCCAATCTTCTTATGCCAGGGGTCTTCTTTGTCACAACACAATTCCCAGAGATGTAGCATTGCAGGGCCAAAGCAACTGATTTCAGCAGCCTTTCCTCTCAGTTTGTGGGGGCCTTTTTTTCTGGTGAACATGGATGTTCTCCCCAAGAACTTGCAAGGATGCCTAACTGAAGAACTCTTTTGGAATGATTTCAACTTATCCCAGAGAACAAGCACATTTTCTTCTGATGAACCATCCATGCAATAATTGCAGTGGATGTACAGGCAGCTTCCAAACAACACCTGGCCTGTGCCCAAGTATTTGCAATGCATATAGTCATAACAGACATTAAGGGCAGTGACACCAGGAACACCAAACAAGGCATTGGAAGGCTTTCCAGGCCAGAGGCGCCAAGAAGAAGTGTGCCATTGGTGGCCCACCCATTCACAAGCACCAAGCCTGAAATCTTCCCAAGCCAGCCCCAAAGGCTTGCATAAGGCACAAAAATCATCCTTCTTGCTCCACCTGGGAAGGCCAAGTGTGGAAGCCAAATAATCTAAGTCACCCAAAATACCAAAAAGGATGCCTCTGTAGCCACCGGCAAGCTGGCATCCAGCCCTAGTTGCTCCCAGTGTTCCGGCAGCAAATGGCTGGCCCAAGTGGTCTTGAGCAGGCCATGTTCCATGGAACAAGCAAGTGAAGCTCCAAGCAAGAATGGAGAAACAGTCATCCAATGTTCGTTGACCTCCCACAGAATCAACAACACCCCAAATATATTGCTGCATGAGAGCTGTGGATCCTTCTCCAAGAAGAGAGCTCCATGAGAAATTTGTAACATCTTGCAAGAAACCTTTCCAGCTCCAGAAGTGGGGACTCCATCCCCATGCAAGCTCAAGGGAATGGCCCATTGGAGTTGGCTGGCATCCAAGGGGTGGTCCTCCATGCATGGATAGTTCTTCGCCACCTCCCAAAACTGCTTCAACTTTTCAGGATGTGGTAAAATGACTTCCCTCCAAGATTCTTGATAATCATGAAATAAACTTGCAAATATTTCATGTGGCAAGAAAATTCCTTGCATACTACTTGCCTTTTTCTTGAAGTGGATGCAATGCAAGCTCTGTTGAGGCAGGCTGCTGTAAGGCTTGGCCAAGGCCAAAAGATCTCTGTGACAATTTTGAGGTGCTGCACCATGATGGCCCAATGCTGCAAGTTTCTCCAGGGTCTTGAATTGCACATTGCCCATTTGAGATAGGTCACACATAGCCAGCTCAGCAATATGTTGAACCTTTTGTGGTGATAGTTCACCTTTGGCCCAAGATTCTATCAAGAACTTTGCAAGTTTACTTTGGCCCCTGGAAGAAGCATTGGAGATAGTTCTTGCAGCTTCCACTGCTTCTGCTGCAGCTATCCTTTGTCTGATGCCTCCACCCTTCCTTTTTTTGGCAGGAGGCCCCTTCTCAGACCTTGCCATGGCTTACTTAAGCCCTGGAATTGGAAAACATGTTGTTAGATTCCATGATACCATGGAAGACAAGCCCTCTTAGGATTCTTTTGAAAACTACTACCCCAAACATGACAAGATTATTTGTGAAAATCATTAGATGTGGCGGCTTGGGGTTCTGCATGAAATTGGAAAGATCCTTGGGCCATTCATATAAACAAGCATGGCCTGTCAATTCTTGTTTCATGCTGTTTCCACAGATGTTTGGTGAATGCCATAGCTGATTGGCATGCTGTAGCTAAACTTGTTGAGTGAAAGGTGAAATGAGTGGTCAAGTGACATGGTCAAGTGAAATGGCCAAGTGAATTCTGACTGAACCTGTGAAGAAGCCATGCTGGATGCAGAAATTGTCAAGTGACATGGACAAGTGAAGTGGTCAAAGCAAGTGAAGGCTGCATATGGTTGTCAAATTGGTTTGTTAAATTCTCAAATGATGTGGGGAAAGGAAAAGGCACTATATGAACAAACAGGTGGTAAAAATTTCAAGTGAAAAGGGTTGCCAGTGGTCAAGTGAAAGTAGCAAGTGAAGAATGCAGCAACACCATAGACACATATTAGCAAGTACCACAAGATGCAAGCAGGGTAGGTGGGAATTTCCAAGGAAGTGAAGAAATCAAGTGAAACTGGCCAGTGAAGAAATCAAGTGAAAATAGCATGAACAGAAGCACAGATCTTTTAATTGGAAGTGCTGCTGCGTTCTCTTCACTGAGGTCTGGCTTGGTTTCAACTCAACATGGCTTGTTCCAAGGCCAAGCTGGTTCGCCACAGGGCAGAAGCGCTGAGAATAGAGACAACAGGGGATTGTAGCCAAAAGCTTGGTTGCTTCCACTGTTTCAAGACACCTGGCTTGACAGCAGGCAGCTCTGACAGCTTCCAGAGGCTATGCATTTGAGCTCAAAACCCCACCCTTGCTATTCATATCCACATTGTTTTCCTCCTGATGTTATGATTCATTGCTGATTCCTTTTGCCTCTTCATGTTGAATCTTGTTTGACTTGTCCTATTCCTTCGACTCGATTGTTGTATTTTGGGGCAAGGACGGTATTGTTGTTACCGCAGCTTTATTTGGTCTTCCTCACCATGAACAACAAACGCGACGCATCCGTGGCAAGCCTACCGTGGCCTATTCCTCATCTTCGGCAACATTTGACCGGACCGCTCCTACCTGGTACTACTCCGCCACCCTCGAGCCCGGCACCACACCATGGACCAACCTTACCTGGAACTGCTTCATCTTCCTCTATTCCGGACCCAACAGGCGCACCATCCTTCACCTCGGATACACCAGAAGTTGCGACGGCACCGTGCCCCCTCACGGCCGGAAACCACTGATGTCTTCACTCCCGGCGAGCATCGCACCGACCATGAATTCTTCACGGAAAGGATCGTGCACCAGGTCTTCTTCAAGACCTACAACTAAAATGATGAACGGCAGGAACTTTGGATCAATGAAATCAATTCCGAAGGTTATTCTCGACTTGGACCACCCGAACAATATTTCTACTTCTTGACGGGCAATGATGCATATGCTCGACACACCGCGGACTACTGGCGAGCCTTCTTCAACATTCCAAAACGTCACTTTGAGTATCCTCATCGCTAATGTGTGCCTCTGATTAGTGTGAGGGCCCCCCCCCAAAACAATTTGAGGATACTCTATAACTCGCACTTTTTTTTGCCCCCCCTCAACATTTTTTTGGTCAATCAACTTAAGAAAGGATTTCAATTTACTTTCAATTGATTTCAATT
>Ga0126342_10010015_pt1 | contig 16968 bp, 21 predicted proteins | sample Cyp1metagenome_FD_92528 | JGI IMG/M metagenome (GOLD analysis project Ga0126342, IMG submission 92528) | Coral microbial communities from Lord Howe Island, Old Settlement Bay, Australia - Cyphastrea 1 metagenome | ecosystem: Host-associated > Invertebrates > Cnidaria > Coral ... | reverse complement strand
GACCGACACGACACGACAATGACACGAAATGACACGCATTTCTGGAAGCAAACGTGGGGAAATCGAAGAAAAATGCACATATTACTATGAATACCTCATTATTTGTTAGTTTGGAACCTTAAAAATTAAGGGGTGCCTAATGGTTACCCCCCTTAAGGGGTGCCTAATTGAGACCCGTTTGTACATCCTGGTATCTAATTACTTACATGTACATGATGTAGGTCCAATATGATCGAATTCATTTTCTCCAGGTGATCGTTTTGGGGGGACCCTCGGTGGATGCGGTGGATGCCATGTTGCCGTGGCGACGAAAACGGCAGGCCCTGATGCAGCTCCCCGGGGTCCCATCCGAGAGCAGCGTCGCAGCCTCGTTGGCCTCGGAGAACGGCACGGCATTGCGGATCGACCACCAACGCTTCCCCCTGGAGACCTTCGAGACGCTCCGGGAGATGGTCCTGCAATACGTGGAGGACAGGGTGACAGGGAGGGTTGGAACATGTTGGAACCCCCAGTTATAAGATGTTAGTTGGTTTAGAATTCCCTTGAACATCCTTGAACTATACAGTATCCTCCATAGGCCCTAATGGTTGAAGGTATACAGCAACTTAGCGATGGGCCCAGGGTTGGAACCCCTTTGGCAAATGGGAGTCCCTTCCCCCGGGCATCCCCGATCAGTCCGGCCTTGAAAAAGATGGCAAATGCTGATCAAGCAGCAAATTTTGCGGGTTACCCATTGGATTAAAAAGCCATATCGATTCATACCACACCTGAAGGTGTGTGCGTGCTGAGAATTGCTGAGATGTATGGGAATAGTTCATTTTTGAGCGCCCATATGAAGGGCTATATGATTGGGGAAATTCAACTAGCCTTCCAAAAGGTGACCCGTGAAGCTTGAGGAGTTTAGCTCAAAACTCATTTTGGGATGTGGTGTTTAGCTTCATGTGTTTTTCTCTCAGGGTGCCTAAGTTGCTGGTTTTGTAGATTTAACATGATTTGTTACATTATATGAAATTATGGCCATGAGGACACATCGCAATTGTCCCTGCAGGATTTCATGCTCAGCACGCACCGGCGCCTTGAGATATAGTTTATGCGGATGGGAATGGCAAGGAGGATCTTCTGTGGGAAGGGGCGCATAAAAAAAAGGTCACCTATTTTTCACGTGTGCCTTGTCCATTGAACCCACTTTGTTTAACATGTTTTTGACATGTCACGTTGTATTTTTATCTAAATTTTCCAGATGTCATGTCATTTGTTTTTTATCTAAATTCATGTCATGTAACGTTTTTTTTTTTAGAAAAAGGGCAACGTTTCCTTTTTCGTTTCCGTAAGCAAGTGTGAAGTGAGTGTCGTCAGGATATTTCAGTGTAGCCTGTGCATTGGATAAGACTCCGAAGGGTTGAACTGTAGGGTCCCTCAAATTCTCAATTTCAATGTTCCATGGATTGGTTGAAGGGAAATTGTACAGAACATTTTCCATATTTAATGATTTTCCATGGGAATGGTTTCCGATGGTTTCCGGTGAAGATTTTCCATTGAATCTATAGTTGATAGATGTTGATAGGCCATAACCCCCATCTATAACCTCCATATACCTGGAGGACCCCACTTGGTAAATGGTGACCAGTCTCAGGGCATTGGACCTAGAGATCGCGACGCCACGGGTCCTCTGGGATGGGGGTCAGCTTGGGCCCTGAATGGAGCGATAGATACGTAAGGTATGGGTATAATATATATAGATAGAATAGAATTGGAGTAGAGTAGAATTGAATAGAAATAGACATAGGATGAAATAGGAATAGATTATATAATATATAGATTAGATCAGATTAGATCTCATTAGAACAGACAGATCTATAAATAGGTAGATAGGTAGATAGGTAGGTAGGTAGATAGGTAGGTATTCGTGTCAGGTGTTTGTTTGTGTTTCACTTTCTACTCAAAGAATCGTTGTCCTTATTTGAACATGGAAGGGTAAACGCGGTAAACGAGGCAAACAAGGTAAACGAGGCATGCCTCAGGAAATTAAAATGATGGAATTATCTTTTTTGTGCTTGGTGAAATGTCCAATGTCCCCCTTTGAACGGCCTCACATTGTTGGGTTGCAGTGTATTGGGCTTGACCGCAACAACTGACGCTCCCACAAGACCTTTTAAAAGCTTGTACAAAGGGACCCATGTATGTTTTTGTACTGTACATAATTTTAGAATTGACATCAATACAATTGATCTAAATTTATCTAAATTTGATGTCCGTTGTCGCTTGATGGGGCTGCTTGCTTGGCATTCCCCTCAGCAACGGGTTCTTTTGGTCATAAGTGGTTTCAAAACCCAATACCGAGAAGTGATGCGCCATGATGCGCCTGTTCTTAAGGAGCAATCTAATGCACTCTACACTTCCACTTCTACAGTTCGCCTTGGCTGGGAAAAATGATATCCCCATTTCCGCCCTGACAGGGGGCCCACTGACAGGGAGCACTCACCTTCTTGCAGAGGTCTTTATCCAGTCCAAGTCTACCTTAGAGAAGCCGGTGGATTATTTGCGCCCCTGGTTGGCACAGTTCCTTAGCAATTTACAAGCACCAGCAGTAATTTACGGGTAATTATTAGTTATATAGCAAATTATAGTAATATACAATATATATATATATATATATGTGTGAATATGCATGTATTGATGTGTAAAATTATATATGCATATTTATATCCAAAATCATGAAACAACAGGAGAACAGTTGCCAGCATGGAACCATGTCCACTGGCCATGTGAAACGACATCCACTGACCATACGCAGGTCACTGGTCATTTATTCGTATCAGTTCCATCTCAGTTACTGTTAGCGACATTTAGTGACAAAAATCACCACTACCTGAATTTGTGGAGCTGGATTTTAGTAAGATTTCCGCTTGGTATGTACAAGTCTGGAGAATCGAGAAAATTGTTTGGCCCCTTTGAAAAACAACTCGAAAGTGGCCCAGTCACTACCCCCTAGCAATCAGCCCTGGCATTGGAAAATCCATGGAAGAAAAACGACAATTTTGTTCACCTTGTTCTGCAGGAGAATCATTGAATAAGATGTACAACATCCAACTATCTAAGTATGATTCATCCGGGGTTTCTGAAAGTTGGCTACCCCCAAGTGTGATGGCCACCATAATTCCCATTCAAATGGCTGATGGAGAAAGATCACCCAGTTTCCGGAGAATCGCCTTTTACGGAGGTGAACTGCTCGTGGTGGGCCTGTTGGAATTGGGACTTGATCCTTGCCGGTGCAGAACTGTGGGGGAAGATCCAACATTGGATACAGATGATCCAGGATGGGGCCCCCAAGATAACTAGGTTGCCTTATAAGTCTCGTAAGTGTCTTAAGCATGGTAGATTCGGTAGATTCGGTAGATATAACGAACTAGTTAAACCAACTTATAACCCGGGGGCACCATCCTGGATATGGTGGTCATGTTGGATCATTTCTTGTGGTATCCCAATAGGGTCCACCGAGTTGCGTGATCAGGGATCACCATGATACGCTTCAAGGGTTTGATTGTTTCTCCATGTTTCTCCTAAAATCGTCAACATATTCAAATAATCTTGCAGCCAACTATAGTAACTATATCATTGTCAACTATAAGCTCTTCAAATATCTTCAAATACTGAAAGAAATCCGAAACTATCATTAACATGATAAGTCTTTGGTCCAGGATTGATAGCCCAGGTTGGGCCGCCATGTTCACCAAGGAGGTTTATTTGAATTGCAACGTGGACTACATCTTCGAGGGCTTCGATGTTGACCGCCACTGGGCTGACCTTCGACCGGCTCAGGGCATGGAACATGTTGAGATGAGCTAAGTGATTCATGCATGTTTTTTTCATCATCATCATCATCATCATCATCGTCATCGTCATCATCATCATCATCGTCATCGTCATCGTCATCATCGTCATCATCATCAACTGGTCTCGGCCTTTTATGTGTGCCATCCTTTTCTTCTCTTTACATTTGCCTAAGGCCAAGGTGAAACTTGGAAGTTGCTCTGCAGCATCAGGGCAGCGAAAGCCAAATCTGAGTAAACTGCAGCAACCTCACACAACCCAACTGGCCCCAATTGGAGTTCCCGGCCCTAGAATTTTCCCAACAAGTTCTCCGCGTTGTTTGCGGCCGGGAAAGGGTGCAGCAACACCGAGTACCCTACAGGTCCTTCAAAAAACCAAGTGGGGTGGTGTCCGGAGTCAGGTTTCCTCTCAAAATCCATCCGAAGTATATCATTGAGCTACGGATTTGCATGTGCCCTCCGGAAATCAAACATAGCAATTGGAAATCCCCCCATTTGTAGATGATTTTAGATGATTTGCGCTATAAACCTTTATTCTGCGATTTTCCCACCTTTTTCAAGCAGAGGCTGGTTGCCCCTGGTGTCAAGGACCTCCTATGGTCGAGGCTTCCTATACGAACGAGCGCTGCCGCCAGAGCTGAAATCCAAGTTGTACTTCTGGCGACCGGGCGATGCTTTGCCCGAGGAGCCTCTGACGTACCTGGAGATGGAGATCCAGGGAGGGCGACATGATGAACCCGCAAAAGAACAGATTGTTGAGGAAAATCGCTGCAAAAATGTTCCCTGCTTTTGAAATGTTCGTATTTCACTATCCCAAGGTAACAAAATCGATCTTCAGAAGTCTTCAAAGTTGGATGATAAACATTGTGGACCAGTGTGGTGGTAAATGGTTTTTTGTGTCCCCAAAAATCTCCAAGAAATGTGTGTTTTAGATCCGATTAATTACCCAAGTCATCCCAAAGCTGTTGCTTTAGCAGGGTTTTCTAACCAGCGATGATATTAGCGATGATCATACTAAAAAATTAAGCGTAAGTATGCTCAGTTTTCCCCTTTTTGTTGATCACATCTTGCAAGAACATGACATACGCCCTGTTCTGACGTTGTGTAGCCCATTTTTGCGTGTTGCCTTCCATTTTGGTTGATTATGTGACTATGTGCAGTACATCCTCATTTGGGAGAATAATCTATGGATCCCTATGGTAAACAAACATAGCTATGGAATGCTTTGGAAATAGTCCAGTTGTGCAGATGACTTACAGGGTATTTACAGTACCTAATTAGTTAAAATTGTGATTTTCCACAGTTGTTTTGAATTAGCGAATGGTATTCCTTGTAATTATCGTGATACTTGGACAGTTCCAGTGCATGCTTGAAACTTGGCCGTCTTCCACCCAAACGTCGGGGTTCCTGTTGGCGCTTGGCTATGGAAGATTCCAATTCTTATCCACGGTTGCTTTTGTTGGCAGCAGGGGGCTGTTTACCATTCATGAATATTCACCATTTCAATGAATCAAACCCCTTCAACATGACCAGTGTGCATAAATTGGTCCAATGCCAATGCTGTTCCGGCCTCAGAGTTTCGGGTGAGGTACATCAAGACCACCTACAACAACCAACCCTTTCCCTCAGAGGATTTGCTGTCTCGAGGTCGTTACTGGGCACGTTACAAGGGGCACCCGAGAAAAATCGACCTGCGGAATCAATCATCAATCCTAATCTTCAGGGTAATCAATCATCAATCATTAATCATCAATCATCAATCATCAATCATAATTTAATCAATCCATCCTAATTGATCTAATTGGGGATTTGTTTTGTGGCCGGTCAGGATGAGTCAGGATCCGGTCCGTTGTGGGATGGCCTTTAGGATCCAGTGCAGTGCGCAGGTCCGGATCTGCTGGTCGATGGCAATGACATTTGGGCTCCACATTTGGATCCTGGTCCCTCGGTGCTCATGGGGCATTACTTCCATTTTTTGCATTGGGGAGAAGATCAGCATAGATAGCATGGCATCCCAACTTGCTGACCCCAACTTGCTGAGTGATTTAAGATATTGTGGTTGAAATATTTTTTTTTAATATAGATATACTTGAGACTTTCTGCCCAGCCTGCTGAGGTACTGGATACATTTGATTCTGAAAAACGTGGCCAGGAATATCCCAGTTTTTAAGGTACTGTGAAAATTCAGAGATCAGGATCCCAATGAACTGCGCTGTCAGCCTTGGGTATAAAATATGTATATCTATGATATCACTTGCCAATTACTGTCTTTACTGCATAGTAGTCCCCCAAATTGAACAGTAATTTACATCCTATTCTAGCAGGATGTTATACGTTTCTTTTATCGAAAGTTGCGTTTCTTTTTATTTTTTTCTCGTCAGCCACCATTAACCCAGAAATGTCTCAACAAATTAGGAGGATACTGTATACCCCCAAATATGTAGCTACATCCCCTTACAACTTAACATAGAAACTCAATTTTAAATCACAATGTTTTTTTTTTCGAGCTAAATATATAGGTAAACCATGGACTTGGTTTGAAGGCGATGGAGAGAGAGAGAGAGAGAGAGGTAAATCATCCATTTAAATGGACCCTGGCGGCCATGCCTTCTCACCACTTCCAGGCCCGGTGACGCGACGCTTCCAACGCGAGCTGACGGCCTGCCATGAGTTGCAACGCCCGGCACAGCTGGTTGTGGGGACCTTGGATTCAGGCGCGGCTTCTATGGCCAGGTGGTGGGTGAATGGTTTGTTTTCATGGGATTTGAATGGTGATTTAATGGAAAACCATGGGAAAACCATAGGCGCATGGTGATTTACCCTTTGGCAAACATACAAAAAACTATGGAAAAACGCCACTGTCATAGGTAAATCAACTATAAATGGGCCATGTTCAATAGCTATGGTAAACATTGGTAAACTATCAGAGGGTAATGCCATTTTTTCATGGGACTTAACGGACTTAATCAATTTTTTTCAGAGTATGGGATTTCGTGGCATTCTACCTTCAGAAACGATGGTGATTTTTTAATGGGATAAACCAAGAAACACTGTTTTGTCTATCTGAGTTACCATGGGAGCCAGTTGGAGCTACGAATTGAGTTCCCAACCACATGATAGATTACCCACAGGATCCATGTATGGTATATATGCTAACATTTGGGGTATATTGATGGTAAATGTTACCCTATATATATATAGCATACATGGATCCTATGGATTATAGAAAGTGACTAAAGCTTCTGGAAATGTGAGATGGCATCAATGGAGCTATGACATGGTATGACATCACTTGTGCATTGGAAATTGGATATGTTTTTTGCCAGAATTTTATCCATCCAGAAGCACATAAACCAACAGCTAAAGGCCTGCACAGCCAGGACGAAACGCATCCCAGGCCTAAGAAATAGGGTTCTCGATTGAAAAACTTCAGAAATTGAAGGTCGTGGAAGATATGCACAGGTTTCTCTTGAAATACAAGTTGTGTCATGTTCCATCATGCCCTCGGATGTGTATCTTCCATATGTGTTTTCCAACAGTAAGTGAAATGACTTAAGACTTATTGGAAACATATTTTCAGTAATTATTGAATTTTCATGAATTTTCCAATATTTGGGAATTCCACGATTTTCCAATAATATGTTCCACCAGGCTATGTTTTTTTTTTAGTGGCTCAACATGGCTCAACCACCGTCGCAAAAGTGTGCTGAAAAAATCAGGTGATCTCTGGACATGTGACCAGGCCCCTGGAAGCCGCTGAGCAAAGATATGACTTTGGGTTTCCATCCAGTCATGGTGGTACCCGGTGGTACCCCAATAGCTGGATGGTTTATTTCATGGAAAATCCCAAACAAAAAACTGGATGGTTTGGGGAGAGTGATTATCAACCAGTGGATTTAGGAGCAATTAGCCTCTTTTCAGCAACGCATACAAAGGTGTAGTCCAAGATATGTAGATACAGAGTCAAACTACCTATAAAAATCAAGAAGAATGTCAGGTTGCACACCATGTGCCTTCACAGATGTTTGACATAAAAATGGTATTTCGCAAGCTGGTGGACTGAGCCTTCCAAGGTGTTCCGGAAGGGTAAAGCTTGGTAAACGCCAGAGTTGGCTTAATGTCTAAAGATGTCTCAAGCCTAAAGTATTCTAAAGTCACACTTGTTGAAGTAGCACTTTCAAAGAAACCACGTTGTTTTTTTTTTAATGTTTGTGTGGGGGTGTCAAAGGTTCGCCATGCATATAACTCTAGAATTATTGTTGATAGGGACTGAGTCTTGGAACATGCATTGCCCTGGCCATCCCATTTCTCGGGCGAGGTCCGAAGTGCCCCAACCTACATCAGGCAGCCACGCTGTGGTATGAAGGTGCCGTTGCACGTGGGCCATGGTATGAGTGTTGGGGCGGCTGGGCTGCCATTTGGCACAACCATCTTGGGGCAATATCAAATGGATATTTTTTTTGCAAGTTTCTATGTTCTTCCCCGGCCGGGCACAACGGCCTTCATTGTCGGGTTGACTTGTGAAATGCACAAGTCCGGGCAGATTTTAGCCACAACCCTCTCACACTGCTTACGGGGTTGAAAATGCGGTTTGTAGAGGAAAGGAGGAAGGTTACCAGGGGATGGCTGGCAACAAGTGCATCATGATAGAAGGCAAGAGAACAAACATTGATCTCGAAGTTTCGTTTCTTGCATATGAATCGGAGAACCCAGTGAAATATATCCAGTTAAATATATCCTTCAGATATTGCATGCCTGTTTAAAAGCGAGTGTTCTCCGTTGGATCGTATGAAGCCTCAACCATCATCCATCATCATCACCACTGAATCACCACCATGACCACAGCCATAAACATTATCAGCACCACCATCATCATCATCATCATCATCATCACCATCATCATCATCATATTCTTCTTCACCAGCATCATCTCCAACTCGAAAAAGGCTCTAATCACAAGTGCCTCCTCTCCGTCGCCAGGGCTGAAGGTGGTCCCGCTGCTTCAGGCGCATGATGTGTACAGGACGTGGCTGGCAATGCCGAGATTGTTGCAGCGATGATATTGAAGGTTGATGATGTTGATGGATATGATTTGGCATGATGATGTTGATGATGATGATGGTGCTGCTGATGATGATGATGATGATGTTGATGCTGATGATGATGATGATGATGGTGATGGTGGTGATGGTGATGGTGATAGTGATGGTGATGGTGATGGTGATGGTGACGGACCGAATTGCATTGAATGAAACCATTGGCATGAAGTGGGGTGACACGAAATGAAATGACATGATGTTACTAGTAGTGAAATGGAGCATCACAGATTGAGATGACATGGATGAATACCGCATGAGTCATGGATGAATGAGGAAGTGCTTAGGGGTAATGGGGTAATGGATGATAGATTCTGATAGATGATTAGTGGATGATAGGACAATGATAGTGGGTTCGTGGATGATAGATGATAGATAGGTAATCCAATATCATGATTAGATAGATAGATGATGGATAATATAATGGATAGAAGATAGGTTAGATAATGATAGGTAATGGCTTTTGTTCCCATGGCAGGAACGAGGAAATGTACGAGCGAGTCATGGGAGACATCGAAGACTATCTTCGCACGCCCCCGGGGCATCCGGATTTTCTGGAGAAGTACCAGGCAATTGCCGTGAACAGCCGGCAAATTATGGATGCTGGTTGCCCAGTTCAGTGATTTTTTGTGCTATTTTTTGTTCATGACATTAAGTTGTTCAGTCCGACATGTTTTTGTTTTTTGGAAGTTTAAGTGTGCATACATATGTATATATATATACACGTGTGTGTGTGTGTTTGCTGTTTTCATATGTTGAGTCAAGTCCCATCAGTCAGGACTCCTATCGCAGCATGATCATTCGAACAGCACCTTGTCTCGGAGTTTGCCAACATTGATTTGCTTGGGTGTTCATGGCATGCTGGAAACGATACTGAATTCCAGTGCTATTTTGCCCATGGATATCTAGCTATGATACATGTGATAGTTTTTTCATGCTGTTTCTTTGTTGTAGGTTGCAAACTATAAGGACCTTGACTACATTTCCACAAACCAAGAACACGTTCTTCCTTTTTTACAGGTAGAATGCATCACATGATCCGTGGGTATTCCGCAAAAAAGATACAGGGCAAGCTCTCTATTGACACCCACTTTTTATTTTTGATTGTATACGCAACACCTCTTGCTTTGTTACTTCATCAGTTTATCCTTCCATACTCATTGGTTGCATGTCCCAATACTGACAGCTGGGAGATATCACAGACGTTCACGGACTGTTACGCCCAACCGCAACCACCTGACCCAACTTGCATCTGGGACATCTCCAAGGAATGCATTAGCACACATAAATTAAGCACATGGTGGGGCCCCCTACATAGTTATAAAGTCATAAATTGGTTCATAAGCCCATCTAACTATAGATATATTATGATATATTATCATATTATTATGATATATTAAGATATTATTATGATTTATTATGATACTAACTATAGATATATTATGATATATGATCTTCCCCACATATTTCCCGTAAACCCATATAAACCCCATAACTTGTGGGAGTAATACACCAACTTCGCTAGCTTCGGGGGCGCCACATTGCATTGCAGCCTGGGTGCCTGCCTTGGGTCTCTAGTGGGGCGCCTCTGTGAGGCGGTTGGATAGACTTAGACGGCTTCGCCCAGTATTTTTGGGGAAATACTAAGGTCTCACCATCAGTAACTGGTTGGTGGTTTGGAACATTTTTTATTTTCCATTTCATATAGATGTCATCCTTCCCATTGACTTTCATATTTTTCAGAGGGGTTGAAACCACCAACCAGCAATGTGTTTTCCAATTTTGTTTACAAATCCACTCTGAATCCATCTATGTTTCTTGATTAACTCGATGGACACTGCATCAACTATCACAAGTCCTATGAGATCCCCAGAGTTTTTGAGACTTCAGTGGCTACCTCCATCTCAATCCATCCATATCTCACATTTTGGTGTCACCAAGGATTGCTCCCAAGCTGCGGCCAGCTTCATGGCTGGGCCCCGCAGCATTTCCGCATTGTCCGCCAAGGCGGAGGTGGCGCTGGCAAAGTGCGGCTATGGCGCGGCCAAGGCCAAGGGAGGAAGCTTTGAAGTGGAAGATCCGTGAACCTTGGCGAAAACCATGGGGACCTGGGGGTGTCAACCCGGTTGATTGATCAACAGATCAACCCCAAATTACGGCTGTTTTCCAATGGGTACCAGTTAACAGCTGATCACGATTTGGCGAGTAGCCTGTTTTTCCCCCCTAATTAACGATGGAATATTGATCTTGGGTTGACATCAGTATGGTGAGATAATGGGGATAAGATGTGGACAACATGGGATAGTGGGATATACCCTCTGGTTATGTCAAAATAGCTATTGAAAATGGCCATTTATAGTGGAAGTACCCATTAAACATGGTGATTTTCCATAGCAAAGTGTTAACGTTTACCAGAGGGTAATAGGGGGAAAATATATGGGAAACGATGGAAGATCCAGATGTTCAAAAACCAATGGGATGATACGGGATACGGGACAAGTCGTTACCACTTTGAAATGAACCTGTGGATAATAAGTGGAAGATCCATGATGAAGTTTCAAGTGGTTTGAAATGGTTTGAAATGGTTTGAAGTGAAATTTCATCCAGTGGTTTCCTTTGGGGTGAACTAAGAGGCAATTAATAGATATGGGGATAATCCCATGTGGGGAATCGGATTTCACTTTCAAGAATGGCGAACCACTTATTTGGTTTTGACTACATTGCACTTGGCGTAATGTAGTTTGGATTGATGTTGATTTTCATGTGTTTTGACTTTTGGACATCTTTTGAGATTTGTGTTTAAATCCATGATCAATGGTGTAGATGGCGGGGTGATGTGGGGCCCGAAAGCATTGGTTTGTTTCTTTCGTCGGGCTGAAAGTTGGTCCATGTTCACTATATATATATATATAGATGAGGGAAACCAAATGGATGTTTTAACGGATCATGTCTACAAAACAATATGCAATGATGCTCCTTGCCTCTAAAATAGCCGCATAGCGTTGGCTAAGTTGATGTATTTTGAGTGTGCTCACTGTAGTCCGTTGACACGGTCCCCAAAGTCCCAAGTGTAGTCCGAGGAGCTACCCAAGGCTTCACCTTTATCATCCAGTTTAGGGATGTTATGGGATGTTTAAGGCTGGTTATGGGAGGTTATAATCATGGGATGTTTACTGATCATAGTTTACTGGAACTATGGGGGGTTCCAATCGATTCCAATCGGTTGTTTTCCAGTAGTTGGGATCCCCCCTGGCCCTGTTAGCGACTTGACATCACCGAGTCGTCCCAGTCGTCCAACAGTCCAAGGTCACTGGGGCTTCCCGCGCCATGCACTCCTGGCGCTGCTCCACGTCCTGAACCCCATGGGGAGTCATGCCTTGGGCGATCCTGACCTGTTGCGTGGCTGTTTGTTCTATGGCCTTTTGGCAGCGAAGAAGCCATTGCCAGAGGCTGGGTGAAGCCATTGCCAGAAGCCATCGCTTATTGGGTGATTTGGAGATGGGGAAAAAGCCCTGAAAAATACAGATAGCCATCAATAAATAGCCATAAAAAGTCATCAATAGCCATCAACAGGACCAGGATCCTTGGGGATGGCAATCCATCAACAGCGCTTGTTTTGGTTGTGCGTCCCCGGCAAGCCCCGGTTGAGGTCCCAAGAGGTCCCAAGAGGTCCCAAGGGTCGAGATGGTTTTTAGGAGCTGTGGACCGCTGAACTTCCAGAACTTCTTCAGTTGCCGTTTCGAGGAGTCTTCCTGGAGGCCCTCGCAGTGAATGACGCAGTGGATGACTTGGGACTTGGTAAACAAACATGGAACAAACCAAGATGATATAACCAACATTAACCAACCAACAAAACATATCACTTCAGGTTTAGTCATGCGATGTCATGCGTATCAATCCTGGTGAGTTCACGGGCGATTTCTCAAAGAAAAGTTGCTATTAGTCGAGTGCCAAATTCAAGGTCAATGACTCAATACTTTTGAGATGTCTAGTGTATCAGGTATGGATAGGTCCCAGAAACTGCATGTCTTTTCTGGCGAGGCAGCGAGAAACCACAACATACCATAACACTATATAACACTTCAATCATGAGAAGATTAAGTGTGGCGGACAGTTTACCTTGGAGATATTGAGCCACTTCGAGAGGGGGATAGTATCTTTATATCACGCTGCGAATGTGTCCTGTGTCAGGTTCTGTTCCCAGTCGCCTCACTCGAAGCTGCTGCAGCTGCAGCCGCCTCTGCAACAGCACTGCTGGGGAATGACTCCAGAGAGTCCATGGAGCCAGTTGCCTGGATTGTATTGGATTGTAGATGAAGATCCGAGATGTTGTCAGATGATCTTCATTGATCTTCATTGATCTTCATTGATCTTCATTGATCTTCAGTCTAAAGTCTAAAGATTGTTTTACTTGATTTTACACTATTTTACTTGGAGCTTTGTTCCATAATTCCTGGGTTCCCCCTGGGCCGTTGCACCCAAGCGTCCCTAAACCCAGGCCTCCCTCATGGCAACGTTGAAGGACAGCTGGAACCGCTTCGATGCCACGCTGAAGGACTTGGACATCGCAGATTGGGAGTTGAAGGCCCTCCGAAAAGGGGAAGTTCAGGAAAAAAGGGATATGTTGTGTGTTTGACAATGATGTAATATGATGCCATTCAGACGTTGTTCATCGGAAAACTTCTTATAAAAACACACAGATAATACAATATATATATACATATATAATATTATATTTTTATTTTTCTTATTATTATTACTACTATTACTATTATTATTATATATACTATATATAGAGGAAACAAAACACACAGGTAGCCTATTTTCTGTGACCGCCTGAGGCCTGGCTCCAAGAGCTCACGGCCATCACCTCACCGCGGGCCCTCGGGCTGCCCGACAGGTGGCCTTGGTGGCGAATGGTGCAACGCAGTGGACAGCTGCGATACAGCAGGTGGCAGAACATGTTGGATGGGCAAGGTGATGTGATATATATATATATATATATAGAACCATGTATATAGAAATATGTATATAGAAATATGTATATATAAATATGCTATATATATATATGCTAACTGTAAATACCAGTCAAAGTCAGAAGAGGGTAGATTTTTTTGGGGGGGTACCATATATATATATAATTACATACACATATAATAATTTGGATATAACTATATTATATTTTATAGTTAGTATTGTATAGATATCATTTAAATGCCGACGACTACTAGACCTCCTGGGCAGACTGCGCTAAACTTTCAGGGATGTCGGGGCATGTGCTGTTCGATACCCGGTACCCATCGGTACCCGTGGCCTGGGAAAAGCCAAAATGTGTGGGTAAAACAATGGTTTCATCAACCACCCATAAAAATGGGAATGGTTTATATATACCACCTATAAAAAATGATTAAACATGGTGATGACTGAAGGATGGTTTATTTTCTTGTTTTACCATGTTTTACCCACATTACTTTGATTGACTGAATGTTAGGGCTTGAAATGGTGTAGGGTCAGCTGGCCTTGATATTCCACATGTCGTTTGTTTCGCTGGTCAACTTCGGACCCGCATCCAGTGATGTGCAGATTTTGCCTTCCCCAGGCAAAAGGGGTGACACAGTGAGGGTCCATCATTTACTTCCATAGTCCCTGGGATCAGTGAAGTGCCTAGTAACTGGGTCATCCATGATTTCATTCAGTTTGTTTATCCAACTGCTAATTTCTAACCTGGTAAGTACTCCTTTACTCTATGCTTTACTCGTTGCAGGCGAGGCCTTTTGGAGCAAGTCGCTTCTTTGAGGTGAACAGAGGCCATCATCAGGACGCAGGTGCGGCAGGGGGGGTGGTGCAATGATGTGTCTCTTATGCTCTCATGGAATATTCCCAACAAATTCCCATGATATTTCCATGACATTGCCACTGTATTCCTATAACATAGGATTTGCAAATGCTGGTGGTTTTGATTCTTCTGCGGCCCCGTAAAAATCCCTCCGTGCTGACCTGTACGGGCATATGGTTGTACAGGTTCCATCAGGTTCCCAAGTATGTAAATAACATATAATACCATGTCAATGTGCACATTGAATCTATTATTATTATTATTGACGGAACTAAGGATTGTTATTGCCAAAATATGATTCCCTGCACATCCAAGCAAGGGATGGTCTTACAACATTCAAGATAGTCAAGACTGGAATACAGGGCTTTGCATGGCATCATTCAATGATCATTCCAGCAAAGGGTTTTGAATGCCGAGTTGGTCTTGGAAGTTTGTTCCAATGCTCAGAACGGGTGCAGCCTGGCTCAACTGGAGAAACTGGTTTGTACTTTGCGTTGGAGTTTCTTGGGATATGCTTCAAGTGTAGCTTTGCCAAGCGGTTGCAGTCAGAAGTTTTCGATTCCGCAGTCCTCCAAAGTAGGGGACTTGAGGGCGTTGGCACAGAAATCCTGTCAACGTGGCTTCTTGGGGCTTGTGGCTGCAGACCATAGCGTGATGGATCCTACACTGTCTCTGCAAGCTGCGGGACTTGAAGATGGAGACCGCCTGACGGCTATTGTCATTGAGGCAAAGTTAGTGGCAACAGCAACAACTTTCGCCTTGTTTTGCTCTGGAGGTGACCGAGTTGTCACATGGGGCCAGGAATATTTTGGTGGTGACAGCTCTGAAGTCCAATATCGGCTGAAGGGTGCCCAGCAGGTTCAAGCAACTGAGTGCGCATTTGCTGCAATACTGGGTGATGGGTCAGTCGTGACTTGGGGGCCACAGGCTTATGGTGCTGACAGCTCAGCAGTTGCAGCCAATTTCGCATATTTGTAATTATGTAGGCGCAAAGTCGCCCTTGACTGCAAGTTTGAAAAGCCCAAGATGCCAGGATTGACCTGTACTGTAGCAAATGCAGTGCCGTATCCAATACAACGTATTTATATGTGTCTCGAATGCTTGATCCTAATGGAAGGGTTTAGAGGACAACTTACGCAACACCATGGTGATTACCCAATACAGGTTTCAACATTAAGTTTCCCCTTCAGCATTAGATATCTACCTGATGTTGCTTAATTAAACATGTTCCATCTACTTGCCAAGATTGGCCGTTCTACTTGTAATGGATTATGATAGCATATGTGTTCGCAAGTTTTTGCCATGAAACTGAAATGGTGAACTTTTGGTTTAAGAATGTTTAAGAATGATAATATGGATCTTAGTGACATGGTTTAATACCCTGCTTTGCCACATGCACCTCTTGCCGGCAGGCTCGAGGAGCTTCCAGCCATCGCTGGCCGCCGACATCCGCTGAGCGGTTGGAAAAAAGGGCGCAGTGGCCGCCGACATCCGCTGAGCGGTTGGAAAAAAGGGCGCAGTACTGCGCAGCACTTCGATGTTGGACTTGGTCGGAAAGTTGAATCGAATCCCCACCGGCTATTTGCTGTGGCTTTTACCATCTAGTTATGACTAACATAGCCATGGAAAATCACCATTTTAATAGGTAAACCATCTATAAATGGGCCTTCTATACCATGGCTATGTTAAATAACCAGATGGTACATGGTTTTGCGTTTATCCAACCAGCAATGTTTTTTTTTTGTGGTGGTTTGTGACCATGTTTGTAGATTATCGTTTCTTGTCTACCTCCAGGAATTTATAGGGGGTACAGTACCATTCAGAATACCAAAGATATGTACCATGGACATGACATGTTGCTTGTGTGTATCTAACATCTCCAGCTATTAATAGCGGGCAGCAGCTAGGCAGCTAGGCCGCTGGCTGATGGCAGCATGGGCTGTCCCCCTGCTCGACCAGTATCCAGCAGACCATCCAGCCAGGCCTACATCGAGGTTTTCCGGAAACTGAAGCATCGGTCAAGCTGAGCTAAGCTGGGAAGTTACTGTGTTTTACTGTGTTTTACTTGCCATGTGTGAGGGGCCTTGATTCAAAACATATGAATTCATATATGGTGCCTCACCAGCTGCGGGGTGCGCAGCGCGAGCGCGCGAGCATTTAACACGTGCGCGCGCGAGGTGCGCGAGCAACGACAGGCGCGCGCGCG
>Ga0126342_10010014_pt1 | contig 16969 bp, 22 predicted proteins | sample Cyp1metagenome_FD_92528 | JGI IMG/M metagenome (GOLD analysis project Ga0126342, IMG submission 92528) | Coral microbial communities from Lord Howe Island, Old Settlement Bay, Australia - Cyphastrea 1 metagenome | ecosystem: Host-associated > Invertebrates > Cnidaria > Coral ... | reverse complement strand
TCTTTCCTGGTGGTTTTGCCTCCTGTCTTGGGATAATTCTGATGTCTTTCCTGGTGGTTTTGCCTCCTGTCTTGGGATAATTCTGATGTCTTTCCTGGTGGTTTTGCCTCCTGTCTTGGGATAACTCTGATGTCTTTCCTGGTGATTGATTGTAGGGGTTTGAGCAATCCGGAACTTGCGCCAGAATGGGTTTCCAAGTTTCAAACGGATTTCGATCGCGTTGTGAGGACTTGTATTTGTTGATGTTTTTTTTACCGCAACGTTTGCGTCCTCAGCGCTTCACCACATCAACGCCTCAGTGCCTCATGGCTCCGTTACATTCGGGGTGGCTGCCTCAGATTTGGAGTGATATGAACATTCAAACATTTTTTTCTTGGACACTGATACACAATCGTCAAATCAATTTGCCATTAGGTATTTTTCTTCACTACAAAAACGCACTTGCTTTGTTGCAGGTTGTACAAGGCAACCAACGTAAATTGGCACCACTGTGTGCCAAAGACAGGTTTAGAGAAACTCGGCCTCGCTGTGAAGGGGACGTTGATTGGGGTCATCGAAAACATCCATTCGACTTGTCAAAAAATTATGTGGGGTGGCAAACACATTCTAGGGTGCATGCATTGGACGTGTCCATTTTGTTTGTGCAATAGACCTCGGACATGGTCCGTTTGTTACCCCTTGGCCATTGCTGGCGTTCTTTCGTTTAGCTGGCATGTTGGATCATGGTGGATCGTGTTGCAACATGTTGGATGATGCTGGGTGGGGTTGGATCATGTTGTGTGAGATTAAACATGATGAGTGATGACCACAATTATATATTTGCATTCTCCCCTCCGAAAATATTTGTTCCATGCTATGCTTAGAATCCTTTGGGTATCCAATTCCCAGGCCTCCGGGTGGACATTTGCATTGGGGTATCAGAAAGAATGAGAGTCTTTTACAATGAAATGTTCCTGGCAAATAGGTGCCCTTCACAGAAACTGCTAAAAACTCACCAAAAAAACATGTTTGGTACACAAGGGGTTTACCCGGACGGGCATGATCAATTGTCGTTTTCAAATCTTAGTTTTGATTCTTCACTTATCAGTATTTAATTCATGTGTCCAAAATGGTGTTTTCGACTTGACGCCCTGTCGAGTTGTGAACACTTCAGTTTCATCAATGGTCATATCTTTTGCTTCGATGATCATATATGTTGTGGGTCTGTCAACTTCCAACTTGCTGAACATTTGGAATTTGGAAACAAACATTTCGGGCGTTCCGGAATTTTCACCATGGGCTTCAACTGTCATTTGTCGTCCTTGTTCCTGTGGATCCAGGAGTCATCCACAGGCGCTGTTATTAGCACACACCCCACTCAACCCCACCCCTCCCCGCCTCCCCGCCCCACACTTTTCCACGTAGTATTAAGCACGCGCTGACGTGCAGGTGAGCTTCAAGCAACATAGCATCAAAGAAGTGTGCAAGTGCTCAGATTTGAGCAGCATAGAATCTCGCATGTGCAAAAGAAATCGATTCGACCCCGTCCTTGTAACCCCTCCCGGTCCAACCAACATGTTGCGCTTTGTGTTGTTAGTAAAAACGCCCTTCAAAATATCTTACACAATATTTCACGGTTCTTCGGACCATGACGAAACTCCTGGCCGTCTTGCTTTCCAGGAGACCCTTGTTCGCCTTTTTCATCGAATTCCTTGAGTGAGAAATTCGGCTACAAGGGTGCAACTCGGATGTCACATTCCACTCGGTTCAGTTAGGAGAAGCGCCAAGAAATGGACAGACTTCCAGAGAAATTTCAAGAGAGGAGTGGAACTGGAAGTCAAGTGATTGAATGAAAACAAAACATGAAATGAGATGAGAGCCAGGATCATAGCCGCAATGAAAAAGAACAGGAAGGGCTGGTTCCGGCTGTGCCAGGTGCACCATCACGAGTTGCCAACGAGGAGCAAAAATATTTCGAAGTCCGAATTCACAAAGTCATGACCTCAGTGACCTCAGTGACCTCAGTGATCTAAATATTGGTCATGTGTGCCATATTGGGTGATGGATGGGGATGGTCAGCGACCCGATATATAATAGGGATTTGAATTATCCATGATCAGGAATCACCAATGATAATGATAGTGGAATGACCATAACCATCCATAACCCATATACCATATTATACCATCATATACCAAGTTTTGCTCATGGCACATGTGCTGTCACCTATGGAAACGCCCCGTCGACCACCTAGGCCACCAAAATCCTAGGAGCGGTTCTGCCCTTGGGGGTCGATGCCAGCGGAACACCGGGCAGTCATGAGCAATTCAAATCCAACTCGAACATCTCGAACAGTGTGATTTGTTTCAGAAATAAAGAAATGAGTGCCAGGGCAACCCATCAGCGGCACATGTCTGAGAATTTGGAGACAAAGTTATCAGCAGGTGTGTTAGGGGTGAAGGCTACATGACCACATCTAGAGCGCACGACTTTGATCTTAATCTGTCCCTTGTTAAACCATTCCTGCAGTGCAATGCAGTACATGATTTTGTGCTATTACAATTTTCCCTTTGTATGCAAATTGCAAAGTCGCGGTTGACCATGTTGCAAGGATTTGCTGTCCAATGAACCCCCAACCCTTGGGACAAAGTCCTTAGATTGATTCTGACATGTCTCCAAGACCAACTTCAAATTGAACGCTTATTGTGTCAAAAGCTTAGTGAGTTCAGCCACGCATCATGTTCTCGGCCGGGTTGAATTTCTGGTTTCAACCTTGATGTTTCACCAATCGCTTTTCACGCCCAAGTTGAATACATGCTTTCTTGGACATAAACGCTGTCTGCTGTGGCAACAACAGTCTTGATAAGGTGACGGCCCACTATCCAGGCGAGGTTTGGTGAGATAAGACCCTAATGATTTGCTTATATGCACTTATGGGCCTATGGCCTATGGTCAACTGTGAGATGGCATGTTTTTGTTGCTAGGACACAGGATGATTTGATTGATATGATTTGGTTACCAAGAAATGCCCATTGAACCCGTGCATCCATTGAATCTATTGGATTCAGTTTGTGGCTGCAGGCGAATCCGCAGAATTCGTTGAAGCACGAAAGAAATCTTTTGTCCCGGGCAAGAAGACCGCACCGGGGTCGTGCCATGAGGAGCCCGCTGGTTCCATGGTGATTCAATGGTTGGTTGCAAGTTGGTGCTTTGAGCGGAGACTTTCATGTTTTTACTAGGTTTCACTGGGTGTATATATATATAATTATATATACCTATACTGGTTGTGCACAGGTGCTAGTTGCTGTTGTATGCTGGCTAGTTCACCTGTAAAACAGGTTATCAGCCGTAACGTAACTTCTCCTTTTCTAGGTATGTCTGCCCCCTCGGGTTCTTCCACCGAGGGCACCGGTAACCGTTCAATCTCTGACGCTGCCATGGCGAATCCGGGGACATTACCTATCAGTGACTCTCCTTTCTCAATGGACATAAGCACCCCACCTGGTTCCGACAAATCTAGAAGCTTAAGGGAACGACGCCACCTACCACCATTGAGTAACGCAGTTGTGCCTTCTCATGTGGGTTTCAATCATCGTGGATATGTCCCCCAAGCCGCTCGGGAGGGTGGGCCACCGACTGGCCAGTTGAACCAAATGAATGTTCACAATACTTATCATCACAATGTGCATGTTGACAATCCTCAGGTAAACTTTGTCGAGCCTTCATTCCCATGACCCTGCTATGACACGCCTTGTGGAAACAACGGCCGAACTCCGCCATCGTGAGGCGTTGGCCCAGGCTGAAGCACATGCAGAAGCCGTCCACACGGCAAAAACCGAGGAATTGGTGGAAGCATTGCGAGTCCGTGAGGGTATCGAAAGTCAGAGGGCCCTAGATGCAATGATGTCCAAAGAGCAAGAAGTATTGAGATTGAGAGCACAGTATCGGGAGAATTTGAAGCATGAGGCACACGAACATGTGAGGTTCCAAGAGGCTCAAATGAATGAGAAAATTCAAGCTTATCAACGTGTCATCGATGCCAATCATTGACAGTCGCTTTCCAGTAAAGAACAGGAGATCCTTGAACTAAGAAGGCAGGCTGAGGAAGAAAGACGCATTCAAAATGATCGCATTACTCAACTTGAACAAATGGTTCAAGCCCAAATGCAACATAACCTCAAATTGCAGAGTATGCTCGATTCCCAGTTTGCCCACACACGTCCGAGTCCGATCGTCGAGACTGCCGCAATGACGACTACTGCTACGGAAACCGTCACACCATCCGCAACAGGGTTTGAGTTTGTCCGACCAACGTCGAAAGCTGTTGCAGCTGCACCACCTCCTAAGACCAATTTTCCTCCGACACCCACAAGGCCGATTGTGTTTTCTCCTCCACAGGGTAGGACGTTGGGAAAGGAAGATGAAATTGAGATTGTTTATCATGATCCAAAATACTCCGGTCCGACCCAAGTGAAGAAAGAACCTGGCATTTCCAGATCTTCGGATGCTCCACGCCCTCCGGAAGGAGCGGCCGCCAGTCTTTTTGGTGCTAATCCTTCCAATAAGAGAGGCGGCTCTCTTGTGCCCACGCAACGCTATTCCCTGACTGACCTAGGTCCCGATGACATGGACTACTTCGAGCCGGGTGATGATGATGGGCCGGATGGCAATGATCCAGGGGACGGGGGAGATGGGAATGGAGGAGGGGGCGATGGTCCTCCCACACCACCGGAGCCAAATGATTATCATCCGGGAAAGAAGAATAAGACTGGTTCTGATCCTCCAGATGGTGGTGATGGCGGTGACAATGACCCTGATAAGAACGAAGAGGATGATGAAAGTTCCGTCCTAGGATGATCAAACTTCTGGGTGGTTTTGTCGACCAGAAGAATGATGATAGGCCCAAAGTCAAGGAAGCTGACTCTATTAAGATCCCTGCTTTTCATTTGGCCGAAACCTATCGCAATTGGAGAATCAAAACACATGAGGCGGTGGTAGCCGCATCAACCGACCCCGACAATGCCTTCAAGTGGGTTAGTGAATCTTGGAAAGAGGATCAGACACTTGAAGCGCTCCGGAAGGTTGTGCCGTTTGCGACACTAGATGCCAAGCTACTTTCTGCTCTTACAAACATAATTACAGGTGACTTCGCCCGTAAGGTTGATACCTTCAAGGAAACTGAAGCCACTGCTGGGCGGATTGTTCGGGGGAGACAAGTGTTATTCATGCTCCATGACCATTTCAGCACAAACATCAAACACGGAGCCACTTATGCCCTCCAAGATTTGTTCAGTGTCCAATTGCGTGGGGAGAATCTGAAGGCATTCATTTCGAACTGGGATCAAGTGTTGGCCGGTATTGTTCAAACACCAGATGGAAGCGTACTGGAGACACTCTTCTACAAACAAGTGAAGAATTGCAAGGCTATCCAACATGACATGAATGAGTATCACAGAGCCGATGAAGGAACTGAAAAGAGAACTTACAGTTTCCATGTTTCTGCCGTCAGACGCCACCTCGACCGTGAGAGGCTGGAAGCAAATCGTGATCGAGTTGCCAAAGGTCTTTCTGGTGCTGGCCGTCCCTCCACTCCTGCAGTCGGGCAAGACCGGCTTCATACCGAAGGGGTACTGTGTGGCATGGAACAAAGGGGGCTGTAATAAAGACAACTGTACTTACAAGCATGAAACCCCAAAGCCACGTGACAAGAGTCGAAAGCCCAGCAAGACTAGAGGTCGCTCCTCTGAACGTTCTGGGTCACCCAAGCCAAAGGGTAAGGGCAAAAGAATTTGCAAATTTTGGAAGCAGGGGCGTTGTGATCGTGGGGCAGAATGTAACTTCCCTCATGAGGGTTCAGCCGGGAAACCTAGACAGGCCACTCCTGCCCGATCGGCTAGTGGCGATGGTAAGAACAAAAGAAAAACCGGAAAGCACCCAAAAAGGAAGGGGTCTAGAAGCTCTAGCCGCTCTAAGAGCCCGAAGAGTCCCAAGTCCCCCAAGTCCAAAGGATCAGGGGGTAGTTCCGCGAAACCAACTTCAGCTGCCGTTTGCTTAGTCACATTCCATGCTTGCGTTGTTTATCACGGGTAAGGAAACCTTCCCCTGGGGACACCAATTTGATGTTGACCCAGTTGCTGTGAATGATGCCGCATTAGTCGGTACCATGTCGGCCGGGTCTGTTTCCAATTGCCTTCGAGGATTTGAGAGCAAGTGTGCCTATTTATGTGACACCAACTTTGGTTGCAATGAATGTGTCCCTAAGGCAATTTCTGCCACCCCTGCGGAGTGTAAAGAAGACGTAAAGGGAGCGATCAACCTCAATTTAGACTGGATAGCAGATACAGGAAGTGCCCAAGATCTGGTGAATGATAGTGAGTTACCCGATGACTATGGATACTACCCCGACAATCCTATTCGCATGATCACCGCCAACGGCGAAAGCTCATCATGGAAGCAAGAGAGAGTGTTCGTTCCAAAATTGGGGAAAACCATTGATCCATATCTTGTCAGAAGTTCGCCTCCTGTCATTTCCGTCGGAATGAGGTGTGTCGATGACGGCTACGACTTCATATTGAACCTCCTTACATGGTAAAACCGAATGGGGAACGCATCGAGTTAGTTGTCAGAGATTATGTACCCTACTTTGCAAACAATTCGAAAACAGTTTCCGCTCCATCCACTCAGCCTAGACCAAGTATTGCCACTCCAGCATCAGATGAAGCACAACAATCTCCGGAACCCGATGGGGATATCGAAATCATTGGTGATGAACCCATTGATGTTCCAGAGCCCCAGCCAATCCTCGCTGAGGCGATTGAGGATCCTGATGCTGACCGGAAGGTTGAGCCACCTGCTGAAAGCAAGTCTAAGGGAAGCAGCAGTAGTGTCAATGAAGGGAGTGAAGATTTCAAAAGGTCACTTGGGGAAAAAGCTTTGAGGAAAGAAGCCAAATCAACCCATCATATGCTTACCCATATTCCTAAGAATCCCTACTGCGACATTCGCCAAAAGGCAAAGATGTTCAAGCCACCCTCAAGAGCCGTAGGCGGATCAACCAAGGTTGAGGCTGAGAAGTTCGGGGACCATATCACTGCTGATTTCATTGTCACCCGAGATGAAGATGAGTTGGGAATTGATGAAGAGAAAAATGCGCTCGTAGCGAAAGACATAGCCACAGAATTTATGTATGTCTATCCCAATGCAAGAAGAACCACCAATGCTGCTACTCTGGCTATCAAACACTTTGTTGGACACAATGATGAGATTGGAGTCTTCTACAGTGACAATGCACCTGAATTGATATCTGCAATGAAGATATTACAGTGCCGTCATGTGTTAAGTAGAGACTACATTTCAAAATCCAACGCTCAAGCCGAAAGAGCAGTCCGGTCAGTTTTGGAAGGAACCCGTGTCAATTTGCTTCAAGCAGGTTTGAACCACTGGCACTGGCCTCATGCTGCCCGTCATTGGTGCTTCGTGCAGAATGTCATTGCAACGGGGGGCGACAAATCACCATGGGAGTTAAGATTTGGGCCCAAATTCGAAGGGCCGCTCATTCCGTTTGGATGCGTAGTAGACTACTGGATTGGTCCACGGAAGAAGAACAAAGACGGACTTCGATTTGATCCGACATCAAGCCCTGGTTTATTCCTAGGCTATGCCATTCACCCAGAATTCATGTGGAGAAAAGAATTCATGGTTGTACCAACAAAAGATCTCGTTGAAAATGAAGCCAACGGAACTGCCTCAACTTTGCGGGTCCTCAAGATCAATAAACCCGACGAAACTCAGTATCCACTCCAAGGTCGAACTTCTTTTGGAAGGGATGACCCAGGACTCTCTGAAGCTCTGGGGAACCAAGAGCCGACCTTGGAAGATCAAGATGCTAAGATGGTTGACGATGATAAAACCCCAAGGGAAGATTTCCATGCGTCCACGGCCCATGCTGTTCACGATGAAACCTGGTTACCAGTCATGAGGCATATCAAGGATCGTGAGGGGTGGCATGAATATGCTGAATGTCACGTGAATGTGAAGAGAGATGCTGAACACTACATCTCGCCGATCAGCAAAATCTCAGTTGAAGATTGCCCCTACCAACCACATGCCACAGAAAAGGGGATGCCTGGTTCATCTTAGAACAAAACTTCATTTTGTGGCCGAAACATGAGGACTGGAACGAAGCTGTCGCTACATGCGAGGTGATGCTCACAATTTTCCACAAGGGCGTCATCGACCTCCGTCAAAAGGCCTGAAGAGGAGGTCAAGCTGGATGAGGTAGTCCCTGGGGACGACCCGTCGGATAAGGACTTGATCGAGGTCATTAATCCATCAACTGGAGTAGTCGAGAAGATCAGAAGAGATGACCCTCAATACTACAGTGCCGATGGTTTCAAGACGAGAAGGTACAGGGGATCAAGTAAACCAATTGACATTCCTTCTTTTGTTTGGCAATCGATGTCTGTTAAAGCCAGAAGGGAAGCCATTACAAAAGAGCAGATGAAGCTGGCTAGAAGTGGAGCTGAGAAGAAGAAGGCCTCTAGAGCCGAACAAGAACTTGCAAAGCTTGAGAAAACGAAGAAGGGCGTTGCAAGTATAATAAATCAACTCCACCATGCTTACCACTCAGACGATGATGATGTTCCGACCATGCCGACTTGCAAGTACTCCCAAGATAGGCACAGGGTTAAGTGCGCCCGGGTTAGTATAATGAGCGAGGAAAAGATCATAAATACTCTTGTGGCCCGGCCAGTCAACAAGAAAGAAATAAGATCTAACCCTAAAGCTCAGGAATCTCTTGACATTGAGTGGAACAAACTCGTCAAGAAAACTGCCTGGTTGTACGATACCGTTCAAGAGTGGAGCACAGTCTCCGATGGTGCCAAGAAGAAGGGAAGAAAGTACATGTTGGAAAGGTCTTTGAAATTTGCGTGGAAAAGGGAAGTGAACTTCCACTGGGTCATAAGCTTAGGAAGTTTAAGGGCAGAACCGTATTCCAAGGAAATAACGTCCGTGATGAAAATGCCGACGTTGCCCTATTTTCTGAGCTAGGCTCATCCCCTGAAACAATGGAGGCGGGGAAATCAGTGGATGCCTATGGTTCACAACCTGGACATGTCACCCAACAGAATGATGGGGTACAAGCGTACACTCAAGCACTTATGGAAGGGATTGAGACGTGGGTGGAGCTTCCAGTTGACAGATGGCCCAAACATTGGGTAGGCAAGTATAGACGCCCAGTTGTGCTACCTCGCATTGCACTATACGGTCACCCTGATTCGGGGGGATTATGGGAGATGCATTGTGAAAAGATGCTCATAGCTGTGGGGTTCATCATGCCTGACCCGGAAGGGTGGCCATCAGTGTTCTTTCACCCTCAATTGAAGCTTCTTCTGGTTGTGTACGTGGATGACTTCAAGATGTCAGGTCCCAAAGAGTCAATGTCGAAAGGATGGGAGTTAGTAGGATCCAGAATCGACATGGATGTCGCTACTGATATCGGTCGATACCTTGGATGTGACCATGTACAAGAACTTCAAGTTAAGTTGACTGTCCATGATCCCCCTTTCGCCTATCTATTTGACAAGTCCCTTCCTGATCCCGCCGCCAAGGAGGCTGCAGCAGCGGAGAGGACTCAGGACTTTTGGGAAGTTGATGCACCAAAAGGAGTCTACATAAGACATCACTGTCAACCGAGGAAGGGATACTATGTTCCAGGTGAAGAAATCATAAATGCATGTGACTTGAGTAACATGAGGTATACGGACTTTGTGCAAAGCACATCGGAAGATGATGCCGTTTCAGAATGGGACACGTACCTTGATGAAGCGGGGGGCTATGCACAAGGGAAACGAAAGCCTGCAATGTGGGTAGGAGGAGCCACTTACCTATTTACCAAGTCATGCAAAGATCCCAAAGTTGCAGTTGCATCAATTAAAAGACACAAGAACTCCGCAAAGAAGAAACCTCTAGAGCTCAGGGTTTCCGGTGCATGGACCAATTGTTCAAAGACCAACCCTGTATGTCCAAGCCAGTAAACGTAATGACTTATGATATGCAACCTTTCTTGCAATCATGCATTGACCGCTGCCAGGCACTTGCCGGCAAAGATGCCAAGCCTTTGAAACAGGTGTCTACTCCGTTCCACGAGGAAAAGATTGCTAGACCCCTGGAAGGGGAGTCCGAGCCGAAAGGTGCCCTTGCTCCGATAGCAGCCAGAGTCCTTATGAAAATATTGTTTGCTGCCCGTATGGCAAGATATGATTGCCACGGGCTGTCCAGGGCCTTGCTGCAAGAGTAACAAAGTGGTCAACAGATTGTGACAAAGCCTTGCATCGTTTAATTTGTTACATCCATTCTACGTTGGACTACGAGCTCAAAGCATTCGTTGGATATAGAATTGAAGAGTGCAAGTTATGCTGTTTTGCCGACGCCAACCACGCCGGTGAATATGATAATAAGAGCACCACCGGTTGTTTCTTAGTCCTCAATGGCCCCAACACGTACTTCCCACCCACAGCTTTCTCAAAGAAGCAAACGTCTGTTTCGATTTCTAGTACTGAAGCTGAGGTAGTAGCTGCCAATATATCCCTCCGCGCTGTAGGACTGCCTTCATCTGGTTTGTGGGCCTACCTCCAGAACGCGGGGGGGATCAAGCACTCCGGGAGGTTTGCCAAATGAGCATGAAAATTCAACCTGAGAAAGACGGTGAATACTGGGAGTTTATAAGGGGAAGAAGATTACTTGTCAGAGTCCACCCAAACAAACAGCCCATCTTTTCCATCCGGACGAGGCCAGAACAATTCCCATTCCAATTAAACGCATTGGGTACGCCAGAACTACAATCTATGTATCCTCTGGTGTAATGGACTTCATTCCGGACAATTGGAAAAAGAGGGGAAACCGACCGGTTGACAAGCAATAGACAGGTAAGACCTTTTTCCGTGTATTTGGTCCATATGACTCCGACTATGAAGTTGAAGCATCGGAAGTTCGGGAAGCACTCACAGATTTTGAATTTGTAGGGCAAGAGAAAATGGGTGATTACATGGTGTCACTCTTCCCTCCCGAAGCATCCGTGGTACCTTCGTCGAGGACAACCAAGCTACCATCAGGATCTTGGAAAACGGGAAGTCACCTACCTTTCGTCATACTGACAAAACCCAACGGATCAACTTGTCATGGTTGTCAGAGCAGTACAAGAGGGGATGGTATGATTTGAGGTATGGACCATCGAAAATGCAGGTAGCCGACATATTAACTAAGCCTTTCACTAACGCTGAAAAATGGCGGTTCGCCTTGGCCCTCAGAAAGGCGGCCAAGCACTGAACATGCCTTTTGGCGCCAGGATGCAAACTTTCAAGTCGAACAAATCCCTGCCGAGTTTCGTCTCACCATTTACGAGCGCGTGCTCCAGTGGGAGAAGCGTCTCGCTGAGATTCGTGGCTCGTGCGTAGCTTGCGTCTTCCCTGACGGCTACGAAGGGGCCAGTTAACAAGATAGGGTCCGGCCAGGTCCCCATTGGCGACGTCATAGACGCTCTTGTCAGCAAGGACGCCAATGACACTCAGAGACCTATGGTGAATTGATTGAGGTTGTGAAGGACATTCCTGCAGCTCTCTTCGGATCTGTGGAATGCCCGCTGGAAGGTGAGGCCGATCTTGTCATTGTTGGAGACTCCTCGTTTGCTTTGGTGGCTAATCATGATAGCCCGACCAAGTGTTCCCGGCTGGCTTTTGGTGAGCTGTTGCAAGCCAAAGAGTACGCACTGAAACAAATTCGCACAGTCTACTCTGGCCTGAAGTGGGGAAAGGGGCTTTCTGCCATCAATCATCAGGTGTGGGAGCTCATCGATAAGGTGGAAAGGGAAAACCGATTTCCAGGTCGCCCCACACTCCCGATCTTGGTGGTTGTCGGCTGGGCCGGCAACGACGCGCACCGCGACTTCGGTCAAAGTGATTGCTCGACGAAGAAAGCGGTAGACGAGCTTTCTGTTGAATTGGTGGTCGTGTAGGTGACAATTGTCATATTTTCCACCCTGGGCCATCATTGTGGAGCTCACACATTGCACTCCTCGTTCTGCCAACCAAGTCATGTGCTTCCCATTTCACGGTTGTAGGATGGTGGAAGTGAGTACCCGGTATGGTCACCGTTCCCTATAACTTGGACTGAAAGAACCCTTGGACCGTTGTGAATTTCCACTAGCCCCTCCAGAGAACGCTGCACCTTCTTGTACTGCTCGTCGAAGTAGTCGGCTGCAACCTTCCGGTCAGCTTCAGATTTGGTGAGGTTCGTGGAAGGGATCCAAGTGCATCCTTGGTAACACCTTCGCCACTATGTCGAGAGCTTCATCAAGAGTGAGCAAGACCGTGTGGCCGCAGTCCATCTTTTTCCAACGATGGTCCAATTCCGATTGGCTTTGTCTCGAACTCAGGAAGTCATGCAAGCCCTCTCACCGGCACAGAAGACGGCGACTGCTGCCCAGGTCTTCGATGAAGCTGATGAAGAAATTCTCATGTGGGTGCATGCAGGAATCCTTGAGGCGAACGATGAAGCCACCCGAGGGTCGGCCAAAACCCACGGACTTTACAGATGAAGAGACGTCGTCAATTGTCCCAGTGGACCCAACCATTGAAGATGCTGACGCTGAGGAACAACGTGCCCGGCTCCACCTTCAAGAGGACCTCAACCAGGCAGTCGCCGACGGCTTCTCCGTGGCGACTGTGATGAGCCCATTGATCTTGAACCTGAGGTGGCCGGCGACACTGACGACGATCTCGTCGAGATCATTCCTGAAGCCGACGACTGGGACTTGGTGACGGACGACAAGATCATTGTCAACCCCTTCGACGAAAAGGTCAAGGAAGAGTTCAAGGAAAACGTGATCCCTGAGGGGCAGGCCAAGGAGATCGAGGACATCAACAAGATGCCATCGGGAACGACGGCCGCTGAAGTTGTGACTGAAGCTGTCAAGAAGATCACGGACTCTACCGCCTCATGGGAAGAGATCAAGTCCAATGCAGGGGTCGGGGTGACCGCTGAATAGGAAGACAAGATGAAGTCGTCTGGAGTCTCAGCTGTTAGCGTGGTTGGTGATGCTGAAGTTATCCCAATGGATGTCGATGTGACCAAGGAGGGTGGTGATGCCACCCGGAAGGGTGAGCCGGATGTTGCTGTTGTTTCTGAAGCTGCTTCTTCCTCTGAGAAGCCCGCCGTGGATAAGACTGCGATTGTTGACATGACCGGGAAGTCTATTGAGGTTGACAAGCCAGTCGGAAGGCCGGCCGAGAAGAAGATGCCGAAACCTGAGAAGCAGAAAGCACCCGAGTCAAAGCTATGCCGAGACCCAAAGCTCCTCGTCTCTGTGCTGAAGCAGACCTTGCGCTCAAGAAGCTGGAGGAAGCCACTGACCGGCAAGAAGGAGCGGTCTGGCTCGACCCAAACGACATGGCATCGAGGATCCCGCGAGAGTACTGCGGGCAGGGGAGGATGAGATTCATTTCAACCAAGCTCTCCTACATTCATCCTCCGTGGCCATACCTTGAGTTACGGGGCACCGTCCGCTGACATGGATCCCTTGGAGATGTCGATGGACTTCAATGCGGTGATGAAATCTCTTGGGCACTACGTCTCCTCACCGAAGATCAGGGAAGTTCTCTCCGTTGTCAGGAACAACGAGTCCAGACGCTTTCAGGTGAAAGTGGCACAGCCTGATTTACCTGAGGCAACCTGGAAGGGTTTGCCGTGGAAAGCTGTGGCCATTCGAGCCGTCCAAGGACACAATCGTGTGGTGGTGGAGAATGCCAAGGTCTCCAGGCTCGTCAAACATGTGTTCACCCTCGATCCCTTGTTCAAGAAGGAAGATTTGGATGGGGTCAAACTTCCACGCACAAACCTTAGACTTGATTTGGTGCCGGAGCTAATGCAAGAGCTGCCGAGAGTGATTTATCACTCGTGTGATCGGTTCGCAAACAGGCAGAGCTCACAATTTTTTCATTGCCTCGCACCCATGGGATGATGCTGTTGGGGGGGAAAAAGCTCGCGGGAACGCGAGCCAGGAAGCAATTTTATCTTGCAATTGACACCGAGCTCGTGGTCCAGAACGGTTGCCGCCTCTTCAGGACAGACGAGGCCATCATTAGCCCAGACTGGATTAGCAACGAATGCCTGGTCTGCGCATATGACTGCCTGAGCCGAGAGTTCGCTTGGGTCAACCGCCCATACGAGTTGACCAGGAACGGGTACAATGCAAAGATGAAGAATCACAGGGGCAAAGACACCCCGAGAGCTGAGGCATTGACCCAGAGTTCCTATGCGAGAGCCCGTGCAAACCTCAAGAGCTACCCCGAGCAGGGCAAGAACCTCCGACCAGGTGAGATGAGGATGACCACTGATCCTGAGGAACTTCCACCTTTGGTTCGAAAACGTGAAGGGCTACATGGTCCATTCAACCACTCGATCGCCCTGAGGACCGCTTCTTTTGGAGCTCTCTCCAAAGCCGAAACGATCCGAAAAGGCAAGGGTCGTGGCAAAGGAAGAGGGAAAGGAAGCCGTCCGGGAGGGCAGGCCGGGAGATCAACCAATGCGGAGGATTACATCTTCAGCAACAAGGTGGAGGTCCAGCAGGTTCGATGCCACTTTTGCGGCGACAACAACGTTGAGGGGACCCACAAGTGTCAGTCCTGCTTCAAATGGCTCGGAGTAGTGTAATTTTGGCATTTTGAAGGACGCCGCACAAACTCATGCTGGCAGATATGGGAAGCTAGGGTTCCGATCTATTCAGGATCGAATGGAGAGAGATCCATACTATCTCTTTAACAACGCCATGGGCCAGATTACGCCGGACTGCTGCCAGTTCCTTGAGGATTTGGCGAAGTGCCTTTCCCCAGACATGGGGCGCACTCGTGAGAAAAGGGAGAGGCAGCTGGGAACAGGTGTCAGTACAAGATTGGTGTTCATGCCGGACTTCAACAGGGACATTCGAAAACCCCTTGATGTCACCAAAGAGGCTATGATCGTTCACCTTGCCGCAATTCGCGGTGCTGGCTGCAGATCTCTTGAAAGCGAGGGGGAACCCACGCCGATGCTCTATGTTTTGGCTGGCTCCATCTTGCCAGTCGATCAGATGACATCGCAGGACTGTTTCTTCGACCTCGTGGACTTTGCCAAGCGACAGTGGAATGAGCAGTATAACAACTTGAAGGGCCCCGAGTACTCCTTTGAGGAAGAGGCCACTGCTGTCAGATGTTGCTGAATTTCCGCTGGCAAGGGCTACAAGGAGGGACTTCGACGAAACTTTGATCCAGTACCCTGGAAAAGGAAAAAGAGGTGGTCAACAGCGCCCCATTTTTCAGCAAGCGGTGGCGAGTGCCGTGCCGGCTGGAGCCGAGGGTATGAAAGGGGATCGTGGGATTCCTACTCAAGCCGCTCGGGAGGGCAGGCCAGATGGGGACGTTGGAACTGGAGAGAGGGCTATCAAGGAATGGGATCTACAGCATCTGCTGCGCCACCACCTGAACCAGCCCGACCTGAGGCTACGGCAGCTTCTTCTTCGGGAAGCACTCCTATGCCTGCCTCAGCGGCTGAGACTGCCCCTGCTCCTGCTGGTGACAGCACGACAGCGACTACGGCAGAGGGACCTCAACAAGAGTTGCGAACGGCCTTGATCCGGAGTGAGGAGTACTGCGAGACCGATAGCATGCCGCACTTCAAGCGCAGCTTCACTGATGGGACGGTTGAGTATGAGCCGTGGTAGGTGTTTCACCTTTATGCCGCGAGTTTATGCCTGCCGGAAAGTGTGGCCGATTGGATGGAAATGACCTATATGGTCGACAAGTTCAATCGATATGCATTAAAACACTCAAAGATGAAACTTCAAATATTTCCAAAGCTTTCCCAATTGATTCAAAAGATTTGACACCAACATCCGATCCAGATTTGCACCTGTACAGATGCTGCTTTAGGTTGCCTGTTACAGAAGTTTCCAATGCCTATGGCAATTGACAGGAGTGGTAATGCTCCTTTGCCTTGGCGGAAGCCAGGCCGACCTTTGCTTTTGCGTTTGTCCGACAAGTGCCATGCCTGGAATAAAAACATTTTGCATCCGAAACTTTTGCCTCACGCACCTGAGCCGAGACCATACCGCACAAGATTAGTTTCCAGTGATGTCTCTATGCCTCGTTCGTGCCCAGGTCAAATTGCCGAACGAGTTTCACCTCTCCGTCCTCCGTGAACACTGCGGGGCGGCGGGGGGTGTTTTTACTAGTTAGGTTTCACTGGGTGTATATCTACCTATATCCGTTGTGCATGGCTCAAGAAAACCGGTGCTAATTGCTGTTGTGTGCTGGCTAGTTGACCTGTAAAACATTTCAAAGGCACGTTGTAAATTGTAAAGTGACGTTTTCTATGATCTCCAAACTGTTTTGAGCCATGTTCTGATCCCCACATGGTTGGAACATGTGAAAGCGTTCATTGTCCAACTTTGGCAGACAACACATACCGCACTGTCAGACAAAACGGAGGATCAGAACATTTTTCACAAGGTCATTAGGGTGCGGAGCTGTCATGCTTTGCAATTGCAGGATTGTTTCTCCTCTGAAACAATCTTCATTCCCTACAACGCCAGGCGCTTCCACAAGCCCCAAAACCATGCAAAAAGTCAATGCAACATATGTGGTTTGTATGATCTTGTATGAGAACGAAATTCATGTTCTTGCAGGCCTTTGTGACCGATTGCTGAAAAGGGTTCACAAACGTGTGTTTTTTCCCCACCTGCCAGGTGAGGGTTGTTAGATTTTATGTCAGTTGCCTCCTCCTTCTCCTCCTTCTCCTCCTCCTCCTTCTCCTCCTCCTCTCCTCCTCGTCCTCATCGTCCTCCTTGTCATCCTTGTCGTCCTCTCGTTGTCCTCGTCGTCCTCGTTGTCCTCCTCGTCCTCCTGCTCAACTGCGACTCGCGATCCACAGTGTTCGCTGCCGGACCTCAACCACGACC
>Ga0126342_10010013_pt1 | contig 16969 bp, 11 predicted proteins | sample Cyp1metagenome_FD_92528 | JGI IMG/M metagenome (GOLD analysis project Ga0126342, IMG submission 92528) | Coral microbial communities from Lord Howe Island, Old Settlement Bay, Australia - Cyphastrea 1 metagenome | ecosystem: Host-associated > Invertebrates > Cnidaria > Coral ... | reverse complement strand
CTGTGTGTAAAGGCTTCTGTATGTAAAAGCTTCTGTGTGTAAAAGCTTCTGTGGGTAAAACCTTCTGTGTGTAAAAGCTTCTGTGGGTAAAAGCTTTGTGTGTAAAAGCGTCTGTGTAAAAGCTTCTGTGTGTAAAAGTGTTTGCGATGCAAACTATTCACTTGCACTTCTCACTATTTTGTCTTGATACTCCTCCTCGACTGCCTATAACACAGCTTTCATATATCGTTTCTAATATTGCGTCTCCATACTAACAAGAGAAGACCCTGCTCCTCTACGCTCTCGGGCCATCCGTCGTCTAGTTCCATGTCAAACCAGGTGGCACCGCGCTACGTTTGCAGCGGCGTGAGAGTCATGGTCTACTTCCGGCTGGGAGCCGCGCCTGCGTTGGACGACCACGAGGATCACGAGGACGCCGGCCGCGAGACGTGCCAAGAGGTGCGAGACGGTGCGTTATGCCACGGCAGATGGTGGGTTAATAATGGTGGAACCCTCTGGTAGACATACAAGAAGATCAAAAAACTACTGAACATCACCATGTTGAATAGGTAAATCAACTATTTCTATGGGGTATTTTTGATAGCTATAGTTAAATTACCAGATGGTAATGATGGACTAATACTACTTGTAACTGGTGAATAATGCTGATAGTGTGACAAACCCAGCAATAATCGAATATGATCATTTATAATATATATGATAATTTATGGGATTATAATTAGCATTAATTGACCATATGGGAGGTTTATTCATATAGTGGCTGTAGTGGTAAACCCACTAATGCACTCTCCATTGGTTGTTTTGTGCAAATTGCATACATCATTTTCACATAGATATGTACGCCGGCTTGATCCAATTTTGTTGAAGATATTTTGGATGGTTCCAGGTGGTTTCCATTGTTTATTTATATGCATCGCCTTTGAATATCAAAGAACATCAAAGAACCAGTTTTCATCATGCCTCGGTGATCTGGCAGAATTGGCGGACTGGCGTCTGAGGTGTTCTTCGACCTTCCTGGCCTGCATAAGGTTCTGGGCGAGAGAACCCTTTGGTCGGACTTTCTGTCCCAAGATGCGGGGCCAAAAAAGTGGGGCGAGCCGCGAGTCGCCTTGAGTCGGGTCGATGAGGGCAAATCTCATGAAATATCTCCCAACCGGTGATTGGCTTATGTTGGTTTATATAATGTGTATATACTTTGTTAATCTTTGTTATGTATTTCAACTTGTTTTTTTGAAGGGTGGACGAATGGGGTTTTTTGAGCTAGGCACTGCGTTCGCGGCACAGCTGTCAAACAGGTTCATCCCCGGGATCAGATCCATGGGTTTTGATGGGTGACTCAGGCGGCCCAATTTCCTGCCAAAACCTTGGTTCAGTTAAAAAAACAAAAAGCAACGGGGGTACATCTTTTTCTAGGTACATCATACTACCCAGAACCCAGCTATACTTATTTTTGGCGGGAGATCTATCAGCCATGGTTCCCATAGTTCCAATCAATCCATTTTTCACATCGCAGGCGATGTCGGAAAACCAGCGGCCTGCGGGTGCGGTGCTCCATAGCGCAAGCAGCAGAGTTTCGGTGACGTGGCCAAGATCAGACTTTCGGTGTTCTTGGTGGATGGGGATGAAACTACTGCCCAGTGACTGCCATGGTTTTGTTAGAGCTACAAGGGGAACCATTTGCCGCAAATTTGATCACGACCGAAGCCTGTTCTCCCGGTTCTCCTGGAATCATGGGAATTGGATTCGGGGAATCATTCCCATAGCTGGCCGAATTTTTCAGGTTAGTGAATTATTATAATTTACCCAGATTTGCCAATGTGGAAAATTGCTGCCTAAATTTTAGACCTAGGGGGATGCAGTATCCATCAACATGGAGAAATTTAAGCAATATCAGCAAATATCAACAGGATTTGGTCGGCGGTTGTCAATTTCATGGCCTTTCATATCCATATTTGGGTAGCCTTGGTGAAAGTGAAAGGTATAGTTTGATGCAACTCAATCTTTTGTCATTTGTCATACATGGGATATGTACAAACCAGATCAAACCAGTGATCCAGTGTAAAAAAGAAAAGGATCAGTGTATCCCAAGATCGGCCGTGATGGGGTCAAATTTGAGCCATGATAATCAAGGAGTTGTTGATCTCCCAAGATGTTGGAAAGTTGGATGGAATGTAAATACTATAATAACATATAATAACTATATATATATATATATACACATAAGAATGCACACAACCACAACCACAACCACCACACACACACACACACTTGTTGCAGGATGTTCAGGTCTTCTCAGGCACAGTCTTTTGGATTTCATTGTCCGCAAAACACAACAGACATTTTCTTCCAAACACATGTGGGCCCCATCTTTCTTGATTAAAATCCATCCAGTTTTGGTTTTTAAACCATCATTTTTCCATGGTGAAAAAAGGGCACTGGCTTTTTGAAATGCATCATTTTCATGGCCATTGTGGTTGGTTGAGTGATTTTTTATCCATTTTTCTTCGTGTGTAAATCTCAGCTTCAACCGGTGAAATTCATCATATTCACATCATGTTTCTACAGACCATCCAAGTTTTACTTGGTTTTTTCTGACGAAATCATCCAAATGTTAGCTGAATTGAGCAGTGTTCAACACCGTAAGTTGATGATTATAGGCGATTGTACCAACCAATATGTTGGGGATCACATTTTTGAGATAGTTTGTGGCATTGGCCTTCCATGGCTTTACCTCATTAACCATTATTGACCAATGGTTATCCCATCATTAACCATTATTATCCCATTATTATCCTATTATTGGCCACTATTATTACCCTCTGGTTATTTAACATAGCCATGGTATAGATGGCCCTAATCGAAATAGATGGTTTACCGTTCTTAAAGATGGTGGATCTTTCCATGGCTATGTCAGTCATAACCAGATGGTAACCATTATGAACCATTTTTTTTTAAATGAACCATTATGTTATGAACCATTATGAACCATTATTAACCATTATAACCAGATGGTAACCATTATGGTAACCATTATCACCATCCCATATGGGACTCCCGTTCACCGCTCGTCCCTGCCCAGTTAGTGGAACCCTCCGAGCCCGGAGAGTCCCTGTCCTTCGCCTCGGTCTCGCGCAGCATGATCATTGGAGCCCCGCCAGGGAAGCGAAACATGGGGATTTCGTGGGGGTTCAATGTTTTTCGTTGTTTTTTCTAAATCAATGGTTAACATGATTAATGGGTTTGATGTGATTTAGTGATATTTAGTGTGTTTCTTGTTTGGTTTTATAATTGACGTTTTTTAAATCACTTGTTAGTGGGCTCGATGTGGTTTAGTGGGTTGCTTGTTGGATCTAATGGTTCTTTAAATCACTTATTAATATCAGTTTAATGCAATTTAATGGCTGAACCAATTATAGAATGGGTTTCATATAATGTAGTTTGTCAAGTTGGTTTAGTTCAATGGTTTAACTATAGTTTTCCGTAGATATATCAAACTAGTTCATGGGGTTTATAAACCAACTACCAACAGAAATGGGAGATTTACCCTTCTTTCAGCTAACATGACTCCGCCAAATAGGGTGTTGGAACACAACTTTCTTCCAGCCATTTATGTTAGTTGGAGGGATCTCACAATTAATAGTGTTAAGCCCGATACCACAAATTATCCTATAGTCTATAGTAACTAAATATTTGGGTGTTTACTAGTCAACAACCAAAAACACATTCAACCAACAAGAATAGTTTAAAGCACACAGATGTTCTTTGTTGCACTGGTTGGTTGATTGATCGAGAGGCACCCTGCATTTTTCACAACCATGGGAAAATGCCACTAACTATTAAATACATCTCAGTTCATCTGAACATAGTTATATCATGTTATATCTAAGTATAAATTAGTGGTGCCCCCAAGTAAATAGAAACTATTCCAAGAGTTTACAGATGACCTTTTCATGTAGCTTCCAGATTCGCAACTTTCCGATGCGTTTGGGTGTTCCAATCTGATCTCTTCTCCTATTCAATCTGCCCTAGAAAGCCTGGTTCGGAACTGGGTATCTAAGCCGCCGAGGTAAATCTTTGACATCGCCTGGGGGCCTGGTTGACATGGGGAGTAGCAACAACTCGCCAAGACATGCTTTAGATCTTGGGAGTCCCAGTGCCAAAGAAATAATAGGAATTGTGGTCACTTTCCCATGTGGCGTCACATGATAAAAGACAGCTGAAGCGGCAACTCGAGAGTTCAGCGAGCCAGGAGTGATAGTGGAAATTTTCTCACTGGCGGTTGTGCAGTGCCATCGAAACCATCATAAACCATCTCAGACGTCACTGGAATGATGGCAATATATGGTAATCAACCCCAACTGGTCTTAATATGTCTTACTTCAGATGAGTGAATTATTTTTTCATTCATCCCAGATCTCGAGGGCATTCTGCCGCAAGATGTTTGTATGGGAAACCTTCGTCTTGTTTCATCTTGGTGTGATGATCCACCCAACTTCTTGGATTTGCTGATGATTTTGACCAAGCTGTGTACCTGCCATTTGAGGCGCATTTGATATGGCAATGAGGTTGAACCCGCCAGAACATATGTAAAACAATCATCAACAAACATGCATAGAAAATGAGGCAATAATTTATCCAAGTTCCAACAATGAGCAAAAATGTGGGGAACATGTTCATAACTTAAAATCCAACAAAGATTGAACATTATTTCGAAGGCACTTCTCACTGATGCTAAACGTAGGGAATGGGGTTTCATGATCCAAATCCATAGGTCCATACTGTAACTACTTTCACAATCATCCCATTCCCATACATTCCCCCGGGCCCGTTCCCTACAATTAAGCGCCAGTAAGATGGAAAAAAATGCAAATCACTTGTTATCCCAATATTAACGCACTATTATTATCCCATTATAATCCAATATTATCCCATTATAATCCACAAATATTGATATTAACAGTTATTCACAATTAGTAACAATTATCAACAATTATTAACCAATGGTTATCCCATCATTAACCATTATTATCCCATTATTATCTTACTATTGGCCACTATTATTACCCTCTGGTTATTTAACATAGCCATGGTATAGATGGCCCATTTATAGATGGTTTACCTATTAAATATGGTGATTTCCATGGCTATGTCAGTCATAACCAGATGGTAACCATTATTAACCAATATGTTTGGGATTATCACCATCCCATATGGGACTCCGGTTCACTCCGGTTCACCATCCCATTTGTTGGGGACTCCATTTCTTTTCCCGACCGTCAGGGCTGCTAGCCGTTTGGACCCCGAGTCCCGAGAGCCATCCTTCATGACCAGAAACGGCTCCATGCTGTGCCTCGTACCGGCCGAAGGTGACACCTTCGGCCAGGGATGGTAGGAAACCATGGATGTCTTGGGATGTCAAAAACCATAGGAAAACCGTAGGAAAAATGGTGGTTTAATGGGATTTAATGGGATTTAATAGGATATACCCTCTGGTAAACGTTTACATAACTATGGAAAATCACCGTTTTCAATGGGTAAATCCACTATTTCTATGGCCATGGCTTCAATAGCAAACTGTTAGTCATTACCAGAGGGTAAACAATCCAGGCCTGGAGACCTGGGACATGAATCATGACCTCACGCCGTGACATTTTACCCTGGAATCCTCCCCATGTGAGGCCTTATTTCATGTCAGTGAAATATGATCATTTATATAGATAGACCCAGAAAATCACCAATTTTGGGTGGAAATTAATTTTCCAACCTTTATCTGGCAGGGCCTATGTTAATTTATATACTGGAGGGTGGTCCATGGGGGGAACTCCAAGAATTATGCTTATTTTATCTATGTCTATCTTATTTCATTAATTATCTCCAGAAAGAAGGATGCCGATGATACTGGGATGATTCCGAAAACTTCGGAAATGGTTTGCAATGGACAATTTCAGAATTCGTACGCTCAGTACATCACATTGAATATTCCAGTCACGATAATTTGTATATATATAATATATGACTATGATGTGCAATTTTTTCACACATGTCGCAATAGAATTATAACCTACTTGGAAAGCTACTGACTTCAGGGATCATCCCACTAAGTGGACGAACGCTCATTCGGAATGGTAGTTGCTGGTAATCTGGTAATCTATGGACGTCAGAATATCTTCTATAAATCTATAGGGCACTCAAAACACACACACATATATATATATATATTTATAGAACAGTTTTTGCAAGATGTCATAGATATTCATAGGTAATGTTTCCGCACAATTTCCATTCGTGGGGGTGTTGCTATAGGAGAAAACATGATGTCATTTTCAAATGCCAGGTTTGGTTGCGGCCAAATGACTTTTGTTTGGCTTCACTTGAACCGTTTTGTTCCGCGGATTGTCATTGTTCTTTGCGCCCAAAAAAACGCACGAGATGTCAAGATATTGGTAGGATTGCCATGTCTTGATTACCGTGAAGTATGTCAGCTTTTGTTGTCGATTCAAACATGTATTCTTGCTTAAGCTTAACCAGAAAATTGGAGGAGCACAGGGGCGAGGAGAAATGCAAGATTGTTATGATATTCAACCTGTTAGTAGAATGTCATTTAGTAGAGTCAACCAGTGTTAAATATCAAACCTACTAAGCTTAACCCCATTTAGTAGAATTAGAATGATATCCCTACTAGTTACTAGATGGGGACCGGTTCAGAACCCATTTCCTCTTGATTTCATTGGGCAGTTAACACAAGTTATACATTCATCAAGGTTTTCGCTAGGCCTCAACAGGGGTTGTCCATTAGCGAAAGCAAAGACAACCATAGAGAGGCGTATCATTTTAAGCCTCAGGACAGGTTGAAGGGGAAATTTGCAGGATGCGTCTGGATTCTATGGTAATATAATTATCTCGAAAATTCCCTCAAATCAATCCATTGAACATCATTGAATGACTAGATCACTCTTAGATCTCAGTTTTTGCTGGTTCAATCTCCATTTTTTGGGGTCAAATCTCCATTTCTGTTGCTGGTTCAATCTCCATTTTGGATTACCGCCGAGGATGACCAGTGCTGCCACCACTGGTGGTAGCCGATCTGCCAGAAGGCCGCCGGACTTTCGGAGTGGGACATTGGATTTCCATTGGGACGGAGTTTAGCAACAAACATAGGCATTAAACATCATTAAACCAACAAAAAAGTCGTGGAATTCCTGAGGAAACTTTAGCATCAGCTGGCGGCTGGAAATTCTGGAAAAATTGCGGATTTCACATGATTGAACCTCAAATTTTCGATCTAAGATAGCTAAGATAGCTATTAAAACACATCACCATGTTTGTATAATAATGATAATAGGTAAATTAATCATCTATAGGCACTGGCATATTTTCTCTGTAGCTATGTTAGTCATTTTCTCTGAGTGTACAGGGTGGCAGGGTGGATTTAACCAACAAACATGGTTAATTTGGGTTGTCATTCTTTGTTTACTTTCCCAATGGACATCCACAAAATGGACATCCACCACTTGAGGAAGCCGTAGCGGATATGATTTACTTTTTGGACCGTTTTAAGCACATATTTGTTATAAATTTGTTATAACATTAATTCATTATAATTATAACATAGATATGATGGGATAATGTTATAATTATATAATATGTTATTATTTATTAGTTGGTACATTATTTGTTTTATGCCACGCGCACGGAATTACATATACTAACCACCTAAGAATATCTAAGAATCTACGTGTGACAAGCCATAGGGTCTGGGTTTATTCCTGCCGATGGAACTTAGAATTGTCATCCGGTGGTTGTCATCATGGCCACGGCTGGGCAATCCCCGTGGCCTAAATGATCTCAACGAAGCTTTTCGTGTAAACATTATGAGAGGATCATTTATGACGGTTTATCGCTCGGAAAATACTCCAATGATGATCCCATGGCCGAAAGTTCATGGATTTCGGCAACTCACCGGGTGACCCAAGTAAAAAAAAGGATGGATTTCCAGGATGGATATGGGGATTGAAGTAATCGACATGTTTGACTTAAGCGGGGTGTTATTTATTTACCTTGGAGCTGTGACGTAGAAACAAAAACAATAAACATGCTGAAGCGAATAGGGTCAAATGGGAGATGGAGAGGCTTCTGCACCTGGTCTGGACTGGTTTTATCTAGAGGTCTGTTTGCATTTGACTTCCTGTTTAGCTGCTATAGAGTTATTTCAGTGCATATGATAGACATTGATGGACGTATAAATGCTAGTAGAAAAGAAACGTAGTCATATGATACACATGTTCTCCGGTGTATAATATAGGTGTACAATCGGTATAATATTGATCCTTGATCATATGGAGAAGAGCCACTGTCCATCCATGGCAGGGCTTCGCTGGCAGTCGGAAAGGATGGGCAGCCGGAAGATTCGCGCACACAGATGGAGCGGATTGCTCCGCGGTTGTTAAACGGTCCCGCCTCGGGTTCTGGGCTAGAGTTAAGCTGAGTTGGTTGAAATGGCCCACAAAAATTGGTGTATGCATGTGTAATTACGCATATGTGTACGATTTTATATGCATGCGTATATATATATATGTTTACACATACATACAGAGTAAACATTGATGATTTTGTTGGTTTTCGATTAACTATGTAATCAGTTGGTTGGACTTTAAACTTGAGTAGGTAAACTAATACTAAGTTGGGTTTATGGTGATGAATAGTATTAATCAGTTAGGTGGATGAAACTACACCAACAAACCATCGGAAAATTTGCAGGAGCCCAGTGTGTGATAGAAAAAACAATGGCTTCAACCGCAACATGTCCCTTAAACCAAGGTAACATGATTGCTGTCGGGTCAATCTCAATTGTTCTTGCTTTAATAGTGTAATCCACAATTTTAATGGTTCATGTTAACATCAGCTTAATCAGTCCGCTGCAATAAAGTATAATTATGTCAACTCCCAGTGCAGATGAATATATACCCACCCAACTATGAAATACGACAACCTGTTATGGAGTTTGGTGGTTGTGCTTCCTACCTTTGCCAAAGATACCAAGTCACCTTGGCCTGAAATCTCAAAGTCCCCAAAGGACTGAATTGATCAATTTCTTTATTAATCTCATTGAAATATGCAAAAAAGAAAACCACACTTCAAGGGGGTAGCACCGGGTAGCACCTCGGAACCACAATAAAAGACAATGTTTCCCCCCCCTGAGTAGAATCACCGAGTTTTTCTGCGGGAAGTCAACTTAGAATCAATTCAAAACTAGAAATCATATCCATCATTATCTATCTCCATTCCCAGACAGCTTTCCATGCATCATGAATACATAACATGTATTCGTTTTCAACTAGGCAGTTTGTTCGGCAATGCAAAATGTTTGGGTTCCCCAACGCTCAACTCTACCAAGGAGATGATATTGTTGTTGAGAAGTATTGTTTTGATGTCAATCTGTCTTTGTTAGTTAAATCCCAATTTTTGTAGTTTAAATCTTCATTTCTTTGTTTGGTCAAATCTCCATTTTTGTTGTTTAAATCTCGAGTTTGGTGGGTCAAGGGGCAGGATTAAATATGTTAAATCTCCATTTTTGCGGGTTTTATGGGTTGAATCCCGTTGTTTCTTCTCGTGAAATCCTCCGCCTTAGCTTCGCCAAGGCCAAGCTTCGTATGGAGCAGACAGACCATGAACAACAGCTCAAGGATGAGGAGGTGAGATTTCGCCGATTTCGCCAACCAAAAGGTGATTTAATCATATTTAACCACGAAAAAATGTGATTTTTTTATGATGATTTACCCTAGGGTAATTTAATGGATACGGCCTCGCTTGTGCCCGCGGATTTGTCTCGCTTGTGCCCGCGCAGCCCCTTTTAGTCATTTGACGCAGGTAGATGTTGATACCTACTCCCCTTCTCCTTGTCCCCAAGTCCCCCCCTAATCCCAAGTCCACCCCGTGTCCCCTAAAAAGATAGACCCTAAATGGTTGTTTATGTACATGTTGATACCTACTCCCCTTCTCCTGTCCCCAAGTCCCCCCCTAACCCCAGGTCCACCCTATGTCCCCTAAAAAGATAAACCCTAAATGGTTGTTGATGTGCATTTTGATACCTACTCCCCGTCTCCAAGTCCCCAAGTCCCCCCCTAACCCCAAGTCCCCCCCATGCCCCCTAAACAGATAAACCCTAAAAAGTTGTTTATGTACATGAAGATAGGTACACATGAAGGTGGGCGCAAGTGATTCGTTTTGATGGGCGCAAGTGAGGCTAGGCCCTAATTTAATAGTTTGCTATTGAACATGGCCATTTAGATCATTTAGTTTGTTGATTTAGCTCTTAATGGTGAATTTCCATAGCTTTTGTATGTCTTACCAGAGGGGAACCAACCAAAATGGTGATTTAACTGATTTAACCAAGAAAAAAACAACACGAAGTAGGAATGAGCATGATTGAAAGCCTCAAAGATGGGGACTTCATTGGTGTTTTAAAGAGATTTTGATTGGTGGGTTACCTGGGTCAGCTGGATGGGTCGGGATTGGAGGTTTAAACGGTACAATTCATTGGGTAAACTATCGAATGTGGTCGCTTCGACTTCTTGGATGAAACAGGTACATGTAACCTTTTATGGTGTTGGTGCAGCTTTTGGGCTCAGTTTAGATGAGTGGTAGGTGTAACAAGTGTGGCCAAGGCGAGCCACACTTGGGTGACACCTGGTGCTTGGGGTGCAGCGCACTTGAGGCCCTTTCAGGTGAGTTGCGGCAGGCGTGGGGCCAAGCTGGCACTCGTGTCTTGGCCTGCGACCTGCTAGCATCCTCTGTGAGGCACGTGCGGGCCCTGAGGAGGTTGGGGATTGCAGGTGCTGGAAGGGTCCGAGCATCTTCACCAGTTGGAGCTGCACCTGAGCGTGCTCCAACTGTGGTGCCGCCGAGGGTCCCCACACCTCCTCGGGTCGAGCCAGCAGAGGCAGCACCCCCTGCACCAGTGGAGTCGGTGAAGAAGGAGGCTGAAGAGGAGAGCTCCGAGTACACCGACGCTGAGGAGTCAGGTGACGAGCAGCCAGCGGAGGAGAAGGACGACAAGGAGACGGCAACCCACTCTGGGCTTAAGGCTGCGCCTAAGTCCGCCCCTCGCCCCAGGGAGGAGTCCGCCAGGCCAGATCACCGTGAGGATCTGCCCAGGAGAAGGCCTGAAGACAGACGGGCCTCAGACAATCGAAGCTCTGGACACCAAGGTTCAGAGAGAGGCTCGGGACGAAGAGAGGCTGATACCTATCGTGCCCCTTCAAGGGACCGGCCACGCAGAAGGTCAAGGTCGCGCAGGGACAAGTACGAGGAGCATCACTATCGGGGTGATCGCCGAGCTCACTACGAAACTGGTGAGAAGAAAGGGAAGAAAAGAAAGAAGCGACATAACCACCGTGGAGGATCAAAACATCAGAAGCATTACAAGGCTGCGGAAGATCCCTTTCGGAGGTTTCACTACAAGCCCCCAGACCAGTTCTGGGACAGGCCCCCTTCGCCCCCTTGAGCGGCACAATGCCGCCCAAGCGACGGGAAGAAGAGGAGGCGCCCGAGGAGTTGGTTTTCTCGGGAGAAGAAGGGGCCGAGGTGGCCCTTGGAGACGAGGGATGGCCGCCTCCCAGGCTCCCAGTTGGTGCCATTCTGGAGGTAGCCCTCCATGGGAGTTCAATAGGCATGGGCTCCGAGGCATGGTTTGGCATGAGCATACAAAGGGTTTCTGTTGGGGACGCTTCGGATGGGCCCCATGTGGTCGGGGACTTCCTTGGGTGCGAGGATCTCGCGCATTCGGGGGAAGTCTCAAGCTACCTTGGGGACGGAGCGGTGCATTTATGTCAAGACGACCCTTGCAGCAGCCTGAACGTTCACCTTATTCATGCCACAAGAGTGCGACTATGGAAGCCGGTGAACTTCGACGCACCTTACCTCACGAGAACGGGAAAAAGTGTGGTCAAAAAGCTTGTGGAGGCGCAAAGAACAAAGAAGAAGCCCGCGGGCAGAGGTCCAGTGAAGAGGAAGGCGACCACCACTACAGCGCCAGACAAGCGCCGCAAGGGTGGAGAAGGAGATGCCGACGGGGCCCGTCAAAGGGTGATACCAGTCCTTTCGGATGGAGAGGAAGGCAATCCAGACGAGGGTGGCAACGAGGATGGAGAATCGCCTCAGGTGAGCCGAGAGCACTTGCGCTCAATTTTGAAGAGTGCCAAAGACCGCATCCTGGGAGGCGGGGCTGGAGCACGCCGTGCCCCGGCCGAAAAGGATGCGAGGCGTGGGCGCGAGGCCGCATCTACAGACTTTGCTCCGCGCCCGGGCCTGGTCGCTGGGACCTCCTTGAACCCCGTGCGGCGGATGGCCACGCCAGTGATGGCGTTGGAGGATACAAGAGACGATGGTTCGAAGCACTTGATGAGGAAGCTGGCTGGGAAATCCGATGCCGCTTCAGCCCTCTTGGCACAGGCAGCTCAGGTGTCCGCCCAGGAGGCCCGGCAGCGCAAAGAGAAGAAGAAGTCCAAGGAGAAGAACGATGCGTTGCACCAACTTCTGGCCCTTCTCAAGGGAAAGGGCAAAAAGAAAAAGAAAAAGAAGAAGGACAAGAGGTCAGCAACAGAAGGACAGAGAAGGGTCACCTGGGACATCAAGCCAGACCCCGACGATCCCGGAGGGTCAGGGTCCAGCGGCTCGGACAGCTCAGACACAGACGAGTCAAAGGACCAGGAGGCAAAGAGCGACGCCGACAGCGAGCTCAGCTACGAGCCACCGTTGAGGAAGAGGGCCCTTCGAGAGCCCGGTTCAGTGATGGAGATGCTGGTGAAGCACGCGCAGCTCCAACTGGATCGAGGGGCCCTCCTCGAAACAGAGGGCGCTCAGCCCTCCATTACAACAGGGGTGAAGATCTCGACCTACTTCGCGCTGCTGATCCGCCCATATCATGTGGCGGGGTCCCCATTGTTGCGGGAGCTGTATGCCTTGGGTCAGGCAATAGACTTGCTCCGCATGGGGAAGCTGCCGGAGACAGCGGACGCCTTGGCGTCCAGATTCATAGCCGTCCACACGGCTTTGACGGAAGGATCATGGACCACGGCGTCGCAGCTGGAACTTTTCCCCCTGGAGCCGATTCAATCGGCCAATACGGCCACCATGTTGGAGGCCCACAAGCATCGCCGACTGGTGATGAAATCTCAGGGCCTTCCCACTTCCCTGACGTGGTGGCCGGGCACTGGTCGAGGCAAAGGGACTGGTGCTGGCACGAAAGGGAAGAAGGGGGACCAGAAAGGCCGGGGGGGCCGCGGCAAAGGCAAAGGAGCGAAGGAGCAGAGCTGGGGAGCCCCCAAGGGCGATCAGAACAGTTGGCGCGAGAACAAGGAGGAGGCGCCAAAGAAGTGAGTGCAGAGGCTCGGGTTTCACAGAATTTACAGCTGGTTGCAACTCAGGTGGGGCTGGAAGCGTCCGTGCCCTTGCCACTTCGGTTGGAGAAAAGCGGGAGGATTTTTAAGCTGTTGGCGGCTAGGTGCGGTGACTTTGGCACCTTGGGCCGCGCGATGGCTTGGATGGTTTTTAATTTCTCCCGGCTGGAGTTGGAAAGGGGCGTTTCGCTGGCCCTACGCCAGGCGGTGCTGGGAAAGTCAGTGATTGGCTGTGCCGTGCACCGGAGTGGTCCTCAAAGGATCCGCTACCTTTTTCCCCTTCCTTTGGGTGTTGTTTCAAATGCCCATGAGGCCGCTCAGAGCATGGCCCTGGATGATTTTTGCAATGCGCATTTTGCGCTGCCGAGTGCTGCGGACGTCTGGTTGGCGCTGGGAATCCTGGGCGTCAATGGATTGGCTGGACATGGCCATGTGGCGCCTTTGAGGAAGGGCACTGAGGCCCAGAAGGAGGCGACAAAGGCGATCGGGCGCAGCATCAACAGGGTGCTGGATCTTGAGACCCGCCTTACGCGGACTTGTGAGCAGGCGGAAAAAGAGCTTTCAAGCCGGTTCCTTAGTTACTCCGGGGAGGAGGTCCCGAAGATGCAAGTATTAACCCTAAAAGCGGCACAAGCGGCACTTCCGCCAGTGTCGCACGGGGGGTCCATTGATGCGCTGGGTTTGGTTTCAGAAGGTACCCGACGGCTCCTTGAACACCCTGAAGAGTCGTTGTTGGAAACCCCAAAAGAAGGTGTTAAACTGCAGGCTAAGGTCCACATTTCCCCTCATGAGGCTCTGGAGTATTTTCAACTGTTGGTAGAACGGCGTATTTGCACGTGGGTAGCTGATGAAGATGTTTTGCGGGTGAACAATCAACAGGTACTGAATGGAATGTTTGCCGTGGGTAAAAACACCTTCTTATCAACTGGTGAAGAAGTTCAACGAACTATAATGAACCTTATACCCACCAATGCGTGTTTTTCGCAAGTTGAAGGGGCTACGGGTGACCTCCCCTCGATCTGCCAGTATCTCTCCCTGGTTCTGAACAGAAGTGAAAAACTGGCTATGTTTCAAAGTGACATGTCCTCAGCGTTCTACCTCTTCAAACTTCCAGCGTGTTGGGCGCCAAACTTGGCTTTCAACATTGCTTTTCCCGGTGAATCCCTTGGGCTCCAGAAGGGCACTGTGTACCGCCCCGCGTGCTCAGTGATTCCAATGGGATGGCATTCAGCCGTCTCGGTCATGCAGGAGATCGCTGAGAGGCTGACGGTGCTGGGTCGGCTGCCAGCATCGCATAGGGTTCGTCGGACCTCACCTCTCCCAGTGTGGTTGACCGACACGCTGGATCTAGCAGAGTCCAAGGGGAAGCCTTGGTATCACGTGTATCTGGATAACTTCTGTGCGATGGAAAAGGTTGGAGATGACCCTGATAGGGCTTCAGGTGCTGAATTGCACCTGGCCCTTGAAAAGGCTTGGGAACGCGCAGGAGTGCTATCTTCAGCAAAGAAGCGAGTCTCGGAGGCAGGTGTGGTGCAAGAGCTTGGGGCACAAGTGGATGGAGTCAAGGGGACTCTTGGACCCAGTCCTGAGAGGTTGCTCAAACTGGTGCAATCGACGCTGGTAGTATTGGCCAAAGGCAGGCTGAGGAAGAAGTGGGTCCAGGTGATCGCTGGCAGATGGGTTCACTGCATGGTTTTCAGGAGACCAGCCATGGCGGCTTTGGACTATACATGGATGTTCATCTCTGGGCAGGTCTCTGGTGAGTCCGTGGAGGCCAAGGTCCGGGGTGAACTGTTTGGGTGCTGCCTGATGAGCTTGCTGGTCCATACAAGCTTGCGGTCGACACTCAGCGAGGTGACGACTGCCAGTGACGCTTCATCGACTGGTGGAGCGGTTGGGAAGAGTGTTTCCCTCAGCAAAGCTGGCAGCCAGTTTGTCGGGCTGGACCGAGGCGGCCAAACTGGGGGGCTGGTAATACCGGTGCTGGTGCTGTCGTTATTCAACGGCATCGGCTGTGCCTTCCGGTGTTACGACCTCTGTGGGGTGCGACCGATGGTGGCCATATCATACGAGCTCAATGCAGCCGCAAACAGAATCACTTCAAGGAGGTGGCCCCATGTGGAGATTTGCAAGGACGTGAGGTCCATTGACCTGGCCACCATAAAGCGCTGGCGATACCTCCACCCAGAGGTGGAGGAGGTGCATGTGTGGGCTGGCTTCCCATGCGTGGACTTGAGCCGAGTGAAGCTGGGAAGACAAAACTTGGAGGGAGATCAAAGCAGCCTTTTCTTTGAAATACCCCGGATCGTGAAAGACATCCGGAAGGTGTATGGCTACAGCTTCAAGGTTCGCTACGTGGTGGAGAACGTCTCGAGCATGGACGCTGCGGCAGAGGGCGAGATTTCACAGGTCCTTGGCGGGAAACCCTTGCGCCTGGACCCTTGTCACACAGTCCCAATTCACAGGCCCAGGTTCTGCTGGTCGAATACCGACTTGGCACCTATGGACGGTGTAGATGTGCAGGAAAAAGAAAGGTGGGTCGAGATCACCATCCAACACCCGTTCCCAGAGCTATCACAGTGGCTGGAGCCAGGGGCAGAATGGCCTGGGTTTCAAGAAGGGGCAACTCTTCCAACTTGCATGAAGTGTATTAAAAGGTCACGGCCACCCCCTGCTCCAGCCGGACTTGACAGGGTTGACCATGATGGTAAATGTAGGTGGGTGGCTGACGATTTCAAGTTCCCCCCATATCAATACCATCATCGCTTCATCATTTGGGTTGGCAATAGATGGAGACTCATTTCGTCATTGGAAAGGGAGTTACTTCATGGATTGGGAGCGGGGCACACAAGCTTGTGTTGGAACGCTTCTGACATCAAGAGATCACCCCAAGAATACGAAGATTTGCGGAAAACCCTGGTGGGGGACAGTTTCAGTTGCTACTCCTTTTCTTATGTGGCGGCCATGTTGGTTCAACAATGGGTCAGTGTCCCCCGTTATGGAATGTTGGCAAATAGGATGGGTATGCCCCCAGGGTTTTGCTGTAGTCTGGATGTGGAAATCCCTCTTACCCGGGAGCTTTCGTACGGTCTTTCGACAAAGAGTTTTCCTGTTTCTGGGTTGCACAGTTGTTTACTCCGGAGGGTCAACCACACGGGGTCAGATGTCAGGATTGCCAGCGGTTTGGTGCTCAACCCTAAGGCTTTTCCTAGGCAGAGTGCACTAGCTGACTGGTGGGAATGGTCAAAAGTGTTCGCATACAGGTGGCAAAAACATGATCACATCAACAGCCTAGAGTTACGATCTATTATACATGCCATCGAATGGAGGGTAAGGCATCTCAAAGAACATCACGTGAGGATCTTTCACTTAACTGATTCTTATATTTGTATGAGTATCATCTCGAAGGGTCGCTCGTCCTCACGGATGTTGAAGCCGTTGCTGCGGCGCTTGGGTGCCATCCTCCTCACCTTTGACCTCCAGCTGATCATCTCCCACGTTGAAAGTACGGAGAACCCCACCGATCATGACAGCAGAGCGTAAGATGTGGCCAGGGCATGCCAGTCAGGCTG
>Ga0126342_10010012_pt1 | contig 16969 bp, 18 predicted proteins | sample Cyp1metagenome_FD_92528 | JGI IMG/M metagenome (GOLD analysis project Ga0126342, IMG submission 92528) | Coral microbial communities from Lord Howe Island, Old Settlement Bay, Australia - Cyphastrea 1 metagenome | ecosystem: Host-associated > Invertebrates > Cnidaria > Coral ... | reverse complement strand
ACACATACAGACACATACAGACACATACAGACACATACAGACACATACAGACACATACAGACACATACAGACACATACAGACACATACAGACACATACAGACACATACAGACACATACAGACATATACAGACATATACAGACATACATACACTCATACACACATACATACATACATACATACATACATGTATACACATACAAGGTACGCATACAGAATATGGCTAGTTGCTGATTTTTGCAATGTTAAATTTACATTCTATGAATGTATGTTGCACAGGATGACGGTACGTGCATCATGACATACGATTTTTGGGTCGCAGGCTCACAAACAGGCGCCATGCAGCTTATTTGAAGACTGCCTTGACCCTTTGGTGGGAAGTCAATGCTTCAACCCTCAAAACTCTCAAATGGCAGGGGTCACCCAGCTCAGCTCAGACTGTCGAAGGTGTGGAGAATGAGAAAATGGATGTGGACTTTGATTCGCCCTGGTGGCTTGACAACATTGTGCTTGCAATTTCACGATGCAGTCCAATTGCCCCCGTTTTGAACACGCGTCGAGTTAAGTCTCGCCGTTGTATTTTCTTTCGAATGCAAGGGGTGAGATTTGATGGGGGGATCTATCGACCACGGCTGTTGCTTTTCCAAGGTATGGGCCATGGCAGGGGCAGCCCTGGCATGTGCTGTGCGGCCCGCACTCTGTGACAGGCCCTGCAGAAGTGACACCAAGTCAAGGAGCTCAGCTGTTGTGTCCAGTCTATATGGGTGGTTATTGGCAAGGGTGCAGACCGGTAATGATTGCTTTCGGATTGATTCTGATATTCATGTCTGCAGCCGATGTATTGCGCCGGCAATGTTCTCTCAAACAACCGACAAAAATTTAATGCGGATAAGAACTGGTAGCAGTTTTGGGTCTGGGATGAACCGCTTGTTTTGTCACGGTGCCGTTCAGTTTTCATTTTATCACAAACTCACAGCCTTATTCTCACCGTGACCGTGGTCATCAGAGTGCTCTTCAGATGCAGGATTTGTCGAATCGTACCTTGGACCGTGCCATGGCAGAAATTGTAGAGTGTTGGATTGGAAATCAAACCTTGACGGATTTCGTCGTGGAACATCGTGGAACGTCGTAGAACGTCGTAGAACGTATCAACATCCTGGACCGGACCCAAGGAAGTACTTTGGGCCGTTGTGCACCGAGAGCGGTCGCTTCTGGTAGCTCGGCCTGATGACCTGTACTGTATGTCCTGTCTGTGATGACTTGCTATGCTTTGCCATTGCTGGTTGACGGTGCAGGCTTTCAATTGGCTTTCGGCAAGTTCACACAGCTCTACATGTAACTTGGTGAAGGCTTTGGCAGCGCGTGCTGCTTGAAGCGGGAAGTCTATCTCGAAGATTATTGATGAATATTTGTGGAGATTTTCTAGCTTGTTCTGACTAAAAATCAAGCTATGTTCAGCCTTTCTATCACACATGGCCGAGCGAACTAGGAAAACTGATGCTAGGAAAACTGATTCATTTTTAAGACTTGTTCCATGGCGGTGAGAAGTCCTGTGCTCTGCAAGGAGCGAACTCTCCTTATTTTCCCGGTGACCTATTCGGATTGGAGCAATCCTTGGCACGACTTGCACTGGTGGATACCCGCATTGGAATCTTGAATGCTTAAGGATTCGAAAAAGTGACACTGCAAGATAGACCAAGCTATTTGATGCTATTTGATGCTATTTGCACATGTTTCACATGCTTATATGTCTGAATTTCTTAGCAGCAAGAATGAGATGATTTTGGAATCAAACTGAGGATCTCAAAAAGCGTCTTCAGCTGGAAGCAAAGGATGTGGACATAGCCTCTTGACAGCGGCCACGACGCACTGGACGGTTCCTCTGCGTGACAGGAAAAGCTTCCCATGGGAGTGGCGTGTCGTACCCCGAGGCCTTGGCCTTCCCATTTCCGGATTGCGATTGGGGAACCACGGCCAAACTATTGGTCGTTGGCTGAGGCAAAGTCTTTACAGTCGTACTGTGGAAGATCTGGAAGGTTGTTCCAAGACGACAAAAGGACATGGAAAGGTCGTGGAAAGGCACAGTCAATGGTCATCCCCTGCATCCTCTCCAGAACATGTCACCGTGGGAAGAATACCATCGGACCTGAGGTTGACCAAGCCAAGGGGGTGTTCACTCGTTCAGAACCAGAGCATTGGTCCTTCCTGCAACACATGTGGCCCAAGGCGACATGGGAGAGGTTCATTGGTCAACCTTGGGTTCTGAAGCTTTGAAGGAGCTGAAACCGAGGATCTCTTGGATTTGGAAGACACTTTCATGATCTTTCATGTGTTTTTTTTGCTCCACTTGATTCGAGCAATTTCACCTGTGGCAGGCGGTTAACCGCCGTATTCGTGCGTGGAAGCCAAAGGGTCTCCATGAGGCGCAGAGTCTTTTTCGGCCTTGAAGTACCTCCGAGTACCTCCTTTCCACTCTTAACTTTGCTGTTTAGGAAACATAAGAAAGTTATGGAAAGCTATGGCAAGTTGCTGTGCAAAACTTCCTGATCAAGTATGGTTGCACCATGCTGCACCAATAAGTCCCAACTGCATTCGAGATCCACAAAGGACTCCAAAAAAGGCTCATAACCTGCAGGCGTAGAGGTGCGGTTTCCCCAAGTCCAAAACAGCATCGATAGATATCGATAGGATGTGCTCCGTTGGCTCTCTGATCGGCCAGCTCGACAATTGAAGGACTAGATTGAATCTGCAAGACATCCTGAGGTCCTGTGTTGGACCTCTAAACCCAATGGACGATCATGATGATCCCACGCATCTCTTCTCACATCAAGTTACCCTTTATAGCTGCATTATAGCTGCAGGATTACTATGGCCAGAGCTATGCCAAGATCATTCTTGGACTTCGGTCACTACGTTTTCAGGCTGGGCAGACTGTTGCCAGGACTTGAAGGCAGTTTCAACACTTGATTTGATCCAGTTGTAAGTTGTACTTCAGTACTTTCATGTGAAAACAGATAGTCTGATGTATATTGCGCGGATAGCCAAACTGCTTGTGTCATTTGATGCTGCTAGGAATACCTTGATGATGTTGACAATGTTGACCACAACAAGACTGATGATGACAACACTGACAGTAATTCATGAGGCTATCTACAGTTGGGGTTTGGCACGCCCAAGTTGATTTGATTCAAAAAAAACTTCCAAAACAGCGCCGATAGTTCTTTTTGCTTGTATTTTCATTGTATTTATAGAGATAAAAACAAGCAGAGCTTTGGCAGCTACACTTAGATAGCAGGTATATACACACATGCACACACACACATATATATATATAATTGTATATAAATAATGTACATATATAGTGTACCTGCACACACAGACATCAGATATAAAACGTGCCACGTATTTACACACACACACACACCTTTTTGATATGCGAGGATGAATATCTACAGTTCGGGCTTCATTGTGATTCAGCTGTTTCTTCGCACGCAGGTCTTCAGCTCCAGTTTTGACTGTGGGGAAATGAGAGACGTCGCAAATTGGATCCGCAGCTCGGCGCAGAGCTTGGAAGGTCTGGAGCATTTTTGGTTCTTATAATTGTGATGATGATGAGGAGGAGGAGGAGGAGGACAGCAAAAAGGCAAAAAAGGCAACGTGATATTGGGTGCTTCGCTGAGGTCACACGCCGCAGTATACAGCTCTAGGGCCGGACAGGCCTGTAGAAGAGCTGGCAGTACTGCAAAGACCACTTAAAGAAGGCAGTCCTTTGGCAGAACGGAGCTTTAGCGACGACGGACCTTGATGCTTAATATGTCCTCAATGTCCTCAACAACACTGATAAAAGCTTCATTGTAAGCTCAACATTGTCAGACTGATAAAAGCAAAGTTGTAGGGCCAGACAAAGCGACTTTGCAGTGTCCCAAACAGAGAAGACTAATGAAAGCAACGATAAAACAATTGGCTTGACAGGCTTGACACTCCACTTCAGCATTTCGCTTCCAAACAGTGGTGACATCTTGGGCTGTTTGATGTCGCTGATTGTGGACAAACTAAAACCCAAATGTGATTCAACGTGCTCTCAGGAGCCATCCTGAACCTTGGGGAGACGATTTCGATGTTGGCCGGTTTTGCCTGGTTGGCTCCGCTCAAAGTCACCGTCATCGAAAAGCTCCAGGCTCGGTGGATTCCGAGGATTCCGAGGATTCACAGCATGGAGGTGACAGCATATGGAGGTAACAGTTACCAGGTAACAGCAAGGCTTCTGCTTTCAGTTTTGGAAGCACAAGACAGGAATGTATAAAAGCACAAGGTACGTCTATAGAAGTGTGGAGCATCATCTTGTAAAACATAAGTCTTGACGGGTGATCACATATCAAGAGAGATTAATTGAGTGGAGACTGATGTCAAAAGACCTCTATTGACAATTGACATTATTAATGAAAGAATATGTCATCATATGTCATTAATATTATCGCCTCGAGATATGAGTTTTTCCTGTGCGATTGAGAAGCTGTTCGCTTTCAGGGCTTACCTTGGGTGGAGCAATTTCGTCGCTTTCAGGCCAGGCGCATTTCCATCATCTGCTTGTCATTCGTGCACAAGACAAGATGTTTTGATTTGCACCCATGTCAACATTACACAAATCATCATGAATCATAAATCATCAAACATCATCACAAATCATAATAAGTCATGATAATTCATAATAAGTCATAATGAATCATCATATATCAGAATAAATCATCATAAATCTGAAGCCTCGCGCCTTGCACCCCGCGAGCAGCTGCAGCTCAGGCGGTCAGGGTTTTAGTGGGCGTACACGGTGCTGGTCTCTCTTGGCTGTGGTCTATGCCTCGAGGCAAGGAACGTGAGAGGATGACCATGATGACCATGGATCAACATGTTTGATCAGCCAAGTAGGCACTAAATATGTCCACAAAATATCCCCAAAATACTATAAATCACAATAGATCCCCAACTTGCAGGTGCTGCAGTGGTGGAGTTCCGGCCAAAGGGAGCACCAGCCTTTATTTTGCAGTGCAGCGAGAGGCACGGTTTGGCAGGATGTGGCAGACACCCACACGCTTCACTCTTGATGGATGAACTAACTACTGTAGTTCAAATAGGGAAAAAACAAAATGAGTTTCAGGGTTTTTAGGTAATACATGTTACTATTAGTTCTGGGCTGGGACTAAAGACAGCGCAGCCACCGGGGGACTGGACCTCTGACTGTGGACTCTCAAGCATCCACATTGACTCGGCATTGAATCATTCAAGGTATTCAATGGAAATCAGAACAAGAAAACAAACATAGCCATCTTAGCCATCAATAGAAATAGCCTCAACTTGCCAGGTGGGATCAGGATGATCATGAAACCTACGGCGGATTGGCCCGCCTTGCGCTGATTCACCACATTTGTTTGCGGCAAGAGCCTGTAATAGCAGAGGGTGTGAAGGACAGTGTCTGCAGATGGCAAAGGTTCATGCTTGTTTGGTCTAGCGTTGTCGGTTTGGCTTCGTCAAAGAAAGGGCTTCAACCTCAATTTTCTCACTTGGACTTTCTCGAATTTTGCTATATATATATATATAGATTTTCCGTTTCCGACCGCGTCCTAATACACAGGACCTGGACTTTGAAAACTGGGACCGCAACGCGAATGTCACGCTGGATCTGGAGCGGCTGAATCTTGTGATACAGGACAGGAAGGTATTCAAGTTCTTCAAACCACATGCAGAACACACGGCACTGCCCAACGGGGCAATGGAAGTGGTTAGTGTCACAGCCTGCGTTCACTGTGAGGATGCTTTGGCCAAGACACAAGAGCCAGAACCTGACTGCAGGGACTTGATCCTTCAGTAAAATCACCAGGCAGTGAGGGATGAAGACAATGAAGGATCACGGGATCGGGCTGCTACATATCTTCTATGTCTCCAGATATGTTCTAATGAATTTTGGATTTTCCACACTTGGGTTTCAACTTCCATGTTGATCCCGTCACAGTCGGTGTATCCGTAACACTTTGTTCTTTGGTGGTTTGCTTAGCACTTTGGTCGCGGCAATTGCAGTGATGCCAGCATTTGATCAATTGCCAGGACGCCGTGCGAAGGGCCCACAGAGATGATCGCTCACCATGATCCCATCGCCATCGTTAAAGGCTCTTCGGTGTTCTTCGGTGTCCAAGCTGCAGTTGTAAGATGTTGTGAGGATGTTCATCCCGCTGCAGTACAAGACTCTTGCTGATTGTGTGTGTTTTGGGATGAACTCAGCGGCACCTTGCATGGAGACTACCCTGCCAAGAACGTGTGACCCAAGTCCAAGTGCGATCTCAGGGGACAACTTCCAAGGTCAACATGTACTATACTCTGATGATGGAACTGCAAGCGGCAGGTTTGCCAGTGTTGGCACCAGTGCTGGATAAGTTTGATGGCCTTCCTGGATAATTGGAATCAGCTGGATGTTCGATTGAAAGCTTGCCACCAGTCGGAAATTGCGTGAAGAGCTTTCAAAGGCAGTGAGAAAAAGACGGCCCAGCTCCGACCTCTGGCAATTTTTCTGACAGACTGGGACTCTTCTCTGTCATCCCAGAACAAATCCAGCCACAGGATTTGGCGAGTCTTCGTAAATCTCCTTTCAGGTGCTACGGGGCCAGCATGCTGCGCAGTTGCAGAAGGCAAGAAAAATCAATTCGCTTCTCCAATCTGTTGTTGCTTTCAAATTCACTTAGCTGCAACAGTCCTCATGAGACCCAGAGTGCTAGTAGGCAATCGGCAATCCCGTTGCACTTTACTTGTCCTGCTCAGTGGCCCGCGGACCGGCGCTGCGGTGGCGGCAGTGTGGGGGACCCTATCGACTCATGTAGGCCATGTAGGTGGAAATTTCTTGATTCTTACATTTGCCTTGGGGTCCTTAGAGGTATGGCAATGAGAGTTCTTGCAAGCAGGACTAGTGAACTACCTGGTGACTTGTGACTCTGGAACAAGAGAACAAGACCGTTGACTTGTGATTCCAAAAGAGCCCAATGCGCCCTTTGCATTTGTATGATATGCCTGAAATGTCTTCCTTTCTGAGGATCCGCTGCTGTCCACTGACCGCTTGCCACGCTCACTGTCCCTTGGTACCTGGTACATAATTTGGGGGGGTGAAGAACTCCTGGAGCTACAAAGGAATATTTGGGCGTCAGGGTGTCCAAGTTTCAGACATGTCCGAAGGACTCTAAGAAAAGGCTGAGATGGGACTCTGATTTGCAAAGGTCGCTGCTGTCTAATACTGAGCCTTGACAACATCAGTAGATAGATATGTAAGATTACTCATTGCTTTGTCATTGTACTTGAATACGCAGTGTACGTATTGGAGAATTGTTGCATGTCTAATATACACCTATATCATATCACTGTCCCCATGTCTATATCTATCATATGTCTACGAACCTATACTAGTATATTGTATGCACAGTATATTCTACATACACTGTCCATATGACGTCCATATGTGCGTACGTGTGCATGCATGCCATTGATTGGAGGGAGTCAAGTCGGTGTTGCAATGCTTTGGTTTGAAGAAGGTGGCAACACCTTTGAACCCCCGATAATTGTGCCGCGCTCACTCCTCCCAGGAAAAGTGCATTTGACTTGGAGGGCGTCCGACTTACCAAGGTGCTGGGTCATTGTGGATGCACCAACTCAATTCATGTTTGTGATATCCAGACCCGCTCATCAAGAACTCAAGAAGATTCACGATCCCAAAGGGCTGCTATAGTCTTTATTTCAGAAGGTGTTGATCGATGCACTATGCCTGCATTACTAATCTCATTGAAGACAGAGGGACAACAGGAACCCAACTAACCATTCCTATCATTCCTCATGTCATTTGCGTTTTCACCGCTTGGGTGTCACAGATCAGGCTGAAACATATCAATTTGAGGGCCCCGGACAGCACCGCACCGCACGCCATGAAGACGGATGTGGCCGATTTGGCGAAACTGGGATTGGGGCTCTGCGGTGCTGCTGTGGTGGCGCGGATCCTCTGGAAGCTGAAGTCCGGTGCACAAGGAGCTTTGCCAGAGAGCAAGAAGGACAGGATCGAAAACGTCCCTTTGATTTGGATTGGGATAGATATGGAATGATATGGATAGAAGTTTAGAAAATACTAACATTTGTATCTATCTATAGTATCTTTAGTATCTATACTATCTATAGTACCTATAGTATGTATAGTACCTATAGCATGTATGTATAGTATCTATAGTATCTATCTGTCTGTCTGTCTGTCTGTCTATCTGTTTATCTGTCTATCTGTCTATCTGTTTATCTGTCTATCTATTTGTCTAGCTGCCTATCTATCTATCTATCTACCTACCTACCTAGCTATCTATCTATCTATCTATCTATCTATCTATCTATCTATCTATAACTAACCCTGATAGAAATGGAGAGATGAACCAAGTGCAGGTTGTGCTTTGGGAGACACCCCGTCCTGCCTCCGCCTGTTCCCACTGACGTTTTCCCCAGGTTTTCAGTGGCTGGGACCCACGAAATGCCAGGACCAATCTGGTGGAGTCCCTAGCCCAAAGTCCAATGCTTCTGTAGCACCTTCACAAGGCGTCATGGTGGGGGAAGTTTCTCACAGACGTGAAAGGCACTTCTACTGACCTGATTCTTTGGATTATGGTGATGAATTTTGCCCACGAGTGCGCTAGACATGGTTCCATGGTTCCCGTCTGAAATCGTGTGTGTGGAATGTTATTGTTGAGTGCGGAATGGGTTTCCAAAGCTGTTCACATAGATGACATGTATCCTACCCCACATTGAGATGCCGCAGCGCAACCCGCCAGGCTTGTGGATCTACTTTGGCTCACAGATGGGCACAGCTGAGGGATTCGCAAGGGAACTGGAGGAGGAAGCCAGCAAGTTAGAGATTCCAGCCACTGTGGTTGACATGGAGGAGATCGGAATCGGCTGGAGATTGGATAGATTTGGCTGATTTTCTGAGATTTGGGATGATTTGGGGTGTGTGGCATTTGATGGAAAAAACAATGCACGCTTGCTTGTTGCGAGACCATGGATTTTCTAACATTCGTGCATGGCCTTTGGATGCATTTGGAAACATGCTAGCACTGCAAGATACTCCAAACTGTTCCAGGACTTTGACCCTGATGTCTTCGTACAGCACAAAGCTGTCATCCTGGTGGCTGCCACATATGGCGAAGGTGACCCCACTGACAATGCAGCGGAGTTTTACAAGTGGATTCATGATGATTCCCACGAGCCTGAATGTCTTAAAGGCATGCACTACACAGTCATGGGCCTGGGAAACAGGCAGGAAGTTACACAGAATCATGCAGGTCTTTGTTTAGAGTGCATTTTATGCATGTTGTATCATTTTTTAAAACTCACTCCGCATGAGTTCCCTGAAAAACTTCAAGGGTTCTATAAATTACAGCTGCAACATGCTGCAACAGCAGGCAGTATGTAAACTTCAACTCAGTGGGCAAAGCTATGGACAAGCAGCTGGAGATCATGGGTGCCACCAGGATCTACGAGCGCGGTGAAGGTGATGATGACCAAAACATCGAAGAGGATTTTGAGCAGTGGCAGGAGAACGGCCTGTGGCCGGCCATCTTGAAGGCTCTAGGAAAAGGAGACTGTCAAGGAAAAGAGGATCCTGAGATGAGAAATGGCCGTGTTTTTGCACATTTGACACGCTGTTTAGATGTACACGCACGGGCTTCATTGCACAAATTTCGTGGCAACTCGGAACACTCAAGAAGACACCCTAGGCTGGGCTTACATCTGTATTCACCCTTGATCCCATGTCTACATATGTCTACAGTCGTTTGAGTGCACATTTTTTTGGCGGTCTAACCTTTCAAATTCAAATCGAGAATTTCTGGTCCCATTTTTATGGCCGATTGACAAGTTGCCGCCGTTGAGCTCAGGAGGGCTTGGAGAGTGCAGAAACTGCTTTGAGCCGCCTCACATTGCAGGTGAAGATGGCAGAAAGTATCCGAGAGCTGCCTGTTGATCCCTTGGTCCAGGTGGGTGGTGCTGATATCATTGGCAAGTGGTACTTTCAAGCATCGCAAGCTCCTGTAGTGGTTTGTGAGGAACTCCGACAGAAGCCAAATGAAGAGGCTGGAAAGACAACAAAGCATCTAGAGTTTGATATCAAACAGTTGCCTGGGGTGAGTTGGCGGACAGCTGACAACCTAGAAGTCCTGCCGCAAAATCCTGACGATGTTGTGGAATGGTTCGCTGAGCGGTTGAAAGTCAATGAGCAGCTAGAGCATTACATGACCTTCACTCGCACGAACACAACCAAACCAGTGAAGCAGCTCGGTTTTTTAGTTCTTTTCATGTTGTCCCTCTAAACTTGCCTTGATTCCCAAGAGAGGTGAGCCTTTAGAACTGCTGTTAATCCATGTTTCAACTGGGCACATCTGGGCACATCCCAGGAAGCCTTTCCCAGCACCATGCAAAGTTCAGACAGCGCTATCGATTTATTGCGACCTCTCCGCGCTTCCAGCGAGGTCGACTGCCAAGAAATTTGCACCCCTGGTGCAGGATGCTGCAGATCGCGAGGCGCTTTTTGCACTGGTCCAAGACCGAGAAGCGTATCAGATTCTCACAGATGGTCGCTTGACGTTGAAAGACTTTTTCGAGCTCTTCATGCAGTCGGCAGAGATCGACCTCAGTGCTTTTGTTCAGATCTGTCAAAGACAGAAGAATCGACCTTACACTATTGCCTCCTCATCGAAGGAGGATTCTACTCGGATAGGCATTTGTGTGAGTCTTGTGCAGGAGGAACATTCACCTTTGGAGAGTGTTATGAAAGATCTGAGTGCAAAGGGCATTCAGATTCCGCGTGCCTCAGTTTATTTGCAAAAGCTCGGGGCTGGTGCTAGCCAGCCACGACGCTTTCGGGGCCTTTGCTCCGAAATGCTGTGCTTGAGGACCACCAAAGGTGAAAAGTTACGGATAGCCGCGAGAGCCTCCAGTTTCCGCTTGCCCAAACGAACTACAACGCCCATTATCATGTTGGGAGCTGGAACAGGGCTGGCTCCTTTCAGAGGTTTTGTGCGAGAGTTCATGGCAGAAAAAGGAAGTCGCAGCAAGACGGTGCTCTTCTTTGGGTGCACCAAGAGCGATGAGGACTTCATCTACAAGAAGGAGATAATTTCACTCTCACTTTCAAAATCTTTCAAACACTACTGCAAGTCAAGATGCAGCCCGAAAGATCAAACAATCTACACATTTAGACGGGGGTTGAAATTTCAACTACAAACAGGGGTGGCTTGTGCCCCCTACAAACACTATTGCAGGAGGTCATTTTGCGGTGTATTTTGGGGGTCGTGCCCTAGCATTTTGTATTTGTAGCGGGACATCGCTTTTATTTGCTTTTATAGGAGATTGACATATAGGAGATTGACTTTTTGCAGCGATCTATGAAACGCCATGTGGATCATCACCATTGGACCACTTACAATATTCCTAGCTTGCAGAGATTCATTTTGTAGAGGGAATTTGCGGGCACCAATCTGCAGGAGTGTTGCTCGAAGCGTGCTTCTTGTTCTCTACTGTTCCCTTCTACGTGCTACAGTTCTGTCCTCTTATTATTCTCAATTGTGTTTTTTGAGCTTCACACTATTTCATTTGTCCGCAACTCTAAAACTTCTCTTCAAACATTCCTTGGTAAACACATTCTGCAACATTAAGTAACATAGTAACATATATCACTTGTACAATCAGCAGATATTAACAGATGTATACACACCACTAGAAGCTGAAACCGTTTCACCCTTGGTCACCTGGCTTCACTAGGAGTTGGAGGATGCTGCACAAAAAGACCCCCCAGCACTCACAGAGCTGATCACCGCATTCTCGCGTGAGCAGAAGGAGAAAATCTATGTGCAGCACCGACTCCGAGAGAAGTCTGCCGAAGTGAAGCAAATGATGCAGGATGGTGGATACATTTTTGTATGTGGCGCCACGAGCATGGGCAAACAGGCAGGGATTTAACAAGGATTTGACTGGGCGGTCACAATTTGCTTAAGTAACTCAAGTGTGCAGAATCATCAGAATCACTCAGCTGAGCGATGTGCAGATTTGAATAATCCTCTAGACGAGATTTTAAATTGAAACCTGGTCGGACGGAAGTTCATCGTGTTGCCGTTTCATTGCTTTGCTGAAAAGGTGCGCGACGAGCTTGTGACTATCCTTGGAAGTGCTGACTACTTTGATCGGCTTAAAACCGAGCAACGTTATGTGGAGGAACTTTGGTAGCGTGGGGGCATGTTGGTGCTTCCTTGAGCCTTTGTACCTCTCTAGCCGTTTCACAAATCTTTTGCCCAACCACTGCTGGCAGCTGCGTAGCCCAGTCAGCATGTGAAAATTAGTGCCATAGAGGTATTCAATACATCCGAAAAGGGGTCCCGCGAAGGATTCTGGTGCACAGAAATGGGAGTCTTCAATCTCCTTTTGCCGCCTCAAATATGGGGACAGGTCAAAGCGAGTCTCTGGCACCCTTCCCTTGCATGAAATGGATGCCTTTACAATCTTATATATATATAGAGCATAGCTTCAACTTTTTTTTCGAATATCAAAAGCAAGTCTTCCACAATTGTGTGCCCATTGATCCTGTTTCTTGACCATCTTGCACTAGATATCTGACATTCTAAGGGAAGGAGTGCCTTCAAGGTACTTGCGTTCAGGACCTTGTGGTTCCGGCTTGGAGCTCTCCCTGACGCGTCAAAAGTGTTGCATGGTGCAGCCAGCTGGGTGAAACTGGATTTGGGTTCGTCTGAACATCGGGTATACACCCCAAATGGCAATTCGAATGTATTGAAATGATTTATATACTATGACTATAAATGATAATAATCCATTTGTTTAAATGCTTTAAAGTACAATAATCCATTGGAAGTGGGGGTACAATATTTTCAGACAAAGCCCTTCCTCCTTGGAATAAAATTGCTGGTCCTCTTGACATCTTTGGGCACCCCATTTAATGTGACAACTTGTTCAGTCTGGCCGCAGGTGCAGGCCGCAGGTTTGGGTGTCGCAATGATGATGCCAGGCCGCGCATGGGATTTACCTGGAGTGACTAGGCCGACTAGGCCCACTAGGCAGCTTGTAGGAGGAACCACGCATTTGGGCAAGATTTCAGACCTGCTGTTGGACTGATTGGCTCTCCGACCCTACGACAATATTTTCAGAGTCTCTGCAAAAAAAGGACGTGCCACAACCCTCGAGTCACCTACACACTCAGCGATAGATACCTGAAAGATCCTTAAGGTAACAAAAATTATAGGATATCAGCTACATCCAGCTACCAGATCATCTGCGAGAGACACAGGTTCAACAGTATTGGCTATGGGTTGGAGCCTCGGACAAGATGGGGCACCAACTTGGTTACCATGCAGCCACAGAATTCGAGTGACATTTGGCGATCAAAACCTTGGTACACTGATAAACATAACAATAGCTGTTCAATGGATGTTCGTTGAATTTTCACTACGCGCTTCTGACATTTTGGACTGGAGCCTGGTTTCTTCCCTTCTTGCATTCTTCCATTGTGAAAGTGGTGAACAGTTGATATTTGCAATGCTCGTACTTTTCAGCCGCAGCTGAAGTAGTGCATCTAGCAATCGAAAACAGTAGCTTACATTGCAAGGCAATCTTAGTTTTCCGGTACAGTACTTTAGTGTCCATCATTTGAAATCTGTTGCTGTTGCCTGTGACATACAAGTCCAGCAGAGGGAACAAACTTCCATCCACTCCCCCATTCTTGAACTATTGACCGATGTTTCTTTTTAACCCTGAGAAGCTACAACTAGCCCTAGAAGCAGTGAAATACTTCAGGCTTCCTCTTTTCCCCACGGCAAACCTGGCACAGCTCGAATTTCCCCATGCTCTGAAGCCAGTTTCACCGCCATGTGGTGCCTTGCCACACCATGCTGTATGCCATGCTTGCTCACCTGCCCACTGCCGCGGAACAGCCGCGCGGCGCAAGTTCAAGAGGAGCTGCGGTCGCGCATCATGCAGCAACTACCAGAGGTGAAGATGGGGATGAACAGTGAGAACTCCACAGCTGCCAGGATTGCCATTGAAAAAATAAAGAATAGGATGATTTACCTATATTCACCAGTAGATTTTGAGGGGCACCTTATTTTCAGACAAACTCACTTCGGTATGTTCAATAAAATTCAAGACTGTGTGATATATGTATATTAATTATATATAATTATATATAATATTATATTTAATTATATATATATATATATTAATATACACACACACATGGGGATATTGGGATATCTCCCAATCATTGGAATTCCAGAGGAGGGCCCAGTTGTTGTGCTCTCCAGTCACGATCATGTTGTGATTATTTGTTGAACAAGGATAAGACAACCACAAGAAGCAATGCATGCAGAGACTGCTGATACTCTGATCAGGCCACCTACAAGATTTACGGATGGCTGTCTGGCAACCTTTCCCTGTTTACATGGCAACCCCCGCGACCAGATCTTGTTGGGGCCTCAACTCACAACGGACCAGGAAACCTGAGAAAAGCCTGCAATGGGAGGAAAACTCAGCAGAAGTTCAATTGGCTAGAACTTCTGGAACTCAACCTTGCTTTCCAGAGACCTTCAATGACGTATCGTCGTATCGTACCAAGATTCGCGACATTCAGGCATGGAGACTTGACAACGGACGTGATAACATGGATGCTCAGGTGGACGGAGAAGAAGATGAGGATGAACGCCACAACAAGGCGCCAATCAGGTTTCCACGGCTATTGGCTGTAGAATGTTGCCGAATTAGCAGTGCAGTGCCGTGAAGTGTCAAAGACGCGCTGTTTGTAGTGGTAAGTGGTAAGTGGTAAGTAAGGAATGTCCCGTCCAGATCCAAGTCAGCAGATGATGTAAAAAGTGCTGGGTTGAAATTTGTCCGCATGGAATTCACAAATAAGAACGTGGAACAATCTACGCAGACATCACCGAGGAAGGCTCTTCGGGCGATGAAGTAACATAAAATGCAACGACGAGCGCAGAGAATGGTATCCACATTGCCTTTTCCAAGCGTGCCTCCAGGTAGAAGCCATGATCATTGGTAGCTCCTTGGAAGCCATGCAGTTTCGCTTAGAGCAAACACAGGCCGGGAATCCACAGATCCAAAGGCAGGTTTTCGGTTTGGAACGGTTTTGTCCTGGGCCATTGATCTATCGGCTTATGGGCGAATCAAACAGAACCAGGAAAGCAAGAAATTCAATGTAGATATTGGAGGGCAGGAAGAAATAGCCCGATCTTCCGTATTGCTTTGATTTCACAACAGCATCAACAGCGTGGATCCTATGATTCTTGTGGCCTTATGGGCCTTATGGCTGCTGTTGTCGCAGCTCTTTGACGAGAAGAAAACCTACTATGGACCGCCAAGAGGATGGATGCTCACGTTCACATCAGGCCTCACAGAGCCTATAGCGCCCCAGCTGCAGGTTGGTACAAGTGCAGGATTCTGCATTCTCAGTTTCAAAACCAACAACAGATATTTGGGCAGAAAGAAAGGGAGGCCATGTTGTCAAAATGCTGAGCTTTCCTTGACTGAGGTGTGGAGCATGCCCTTGCTCTACTTTGTGGTGCAGATCGTTTGTATGGCGCTTTCAGGAGAATCTCTTGCAACTCGACAGGGTTCATGTCATGGTTGCCTAGTTGACTCTTAGTGGACTCAGACAGCTCAGACAAAGTTTGTTAAGGGAGATCAACCTGAGGAGGTATATAGTATTGTATAGTGAAGGGTGAAGCTGAGATAAGGGCAGCTGTCTGAAATCAAGAGAAGGGATACGTGCACCTTGCATTTGTGAATCAGCGCAGAGCAGGGAGGAGGACTTGAAGAGTATCCGATGTGTATATATATATATTATACCTACAATACAATATATTATATGCTATATACTATAATTATATAATATTGATATACGTATCAATATATATATATTGATATTGATATTAGTTATGTGTATGGGACATGACTCAGTCTTTGTGTAGCTGCTGTTTGTATATTTCCGTTGTCCCCTTTTGCAAAGGTCGGATATCTATCCCAAGAACTGGACATGCTCCAGCGGCCCAGTGGAACTCCGTAGCCTGGTTGGAAGCTTTTCCAATGTTTTTTTCCGATGATTTTGATCGTTTTTAGTGGGAAACCATCCATTTTTTTAATGATTTTTGGATGGCTTTGGATGAAACCATCCATTTCTTTTTGCTGGATTTGGGATGATCTGGGCACCCAGTTTTTATTGACCCACCTGGTAAATGCTGTTATTCTTTGGAAAACCTTGGAAGCTCAGGTTTCTGATTCACTTGAGCCTTGCCTGCAAGGTTTTGGGTACCATGCGGGTGCTTTCTTCCAAGACTCCTTGGAGTGGCGTAAAAGAACTTGCGTGTGCCAGTCTCCATTTTTTAAAGGCATTCCATGATATTCTCTACTTTTGCTGGCTAGGTTGAATCCTATTAGGACTAGATTTTCTGCTTCCTTGCCCTTTCTTGCGGCAAGGCTTTCCTCTAAAGTCTCTAAAGCAAATCCAAAGCCAAAGCATCTGGTTGTTCTAACTCTCGTCCAGTGAGTTCCCCTTGTGGCCCTCGCCCTTGTCAGCTTATCTATCTATCTGTCTGTCTGTCTATCTATCTGTCTGTCTATCTATCTATCTATCTGTCTGTTTGTCTATCTATTTGTCTGTCTGTCTATCTATCCATCTATCCATCTATCCATCTATCCATCTATCCATCTATCTATCTATCTAATCTAATCTAATCTAATCTAGTCTAATCTAGTCTTATCTAGTCTTATCTAACCTTATCTAATCTTATCTAATCTTATCTAATCTTATCTAATCTTATCTAATCTTATCTAATCTTATCTAATCTTATCTAATCTTATCTAATCTTATCTAATCTTATCTAATCTTATCTAATCTT
>Ga0126342_10010011_pt1 | contig 16969 bp, 15 predicted proteins | sample Cyp1metagenome_FD_92528 | JGI IMG/M metagenome (GOLD analysis project Ga0126342, IMG submission 92528) | Coral microbial communities from Lord Howe Island, Old Settlement Bay, Australia - Cyphastrea 1 metagenome | ecosystem: Host-associated > Invertebrates > Cnidaria > Coral ... | reverse complement strand
AATCCCCCCCCGAAGACGAAGTGCGAAGGCGAATCCGCCGACGACGAATTGCCCCCCGAAGACGAATTCCCCCCCGAAGACGAACCTGGGGAACCATTTGATCGCAAAAACGGTGGCCAATGATCATTTGGCCAAATGGCCGTGGAAAAGCCATTTGGCCGTGGAAATACCAAATGGCCGTGGAAATTCATTTGGCCATGAAAATAGGTGGAAAGTCCCCATTTCATGCGTGAAAACGGGCTTTAGGTTTCCAACTGAACACGGTGTGCGTGAAAACCGTGAAAACCGTGAAACTGCCGAAGACCGTGAAAATAGACAAATCCGCGAAACCAGTGAAGCCGTGAAAACCGTGAAAACCGTGAAAACCGTGAAAACCGTGAAAACCGTGAAAGCCGTGCAAATTGGTAAACACTGTGAAAACAATGGCCGTGAAAACGGTGAAAGTCAGCAACCCGTGAATGTGACATGAAAACTGACACTGTGACACTTTGGCATAATAAGCTCCTGATGAAGCTGAGAAAACTGTGAACTTTGAAGACTTGGCAAGCTTAACTTTGGACTTTAGATCTCTTGGGCGTGTGTCTTGCCCAAAGCCCTTGCGAAAAAATGGAAAAGGATTATATATATAGAATCCATGTTTTGAACGTGGATTCTATCTATGTGTGTGTTTTTATATATATATAAAGAAATATCATGCAAGTGTCTAGATCCATATATATATAAATATATACCTCATATATATATATGAATGTGTGTGTACGTGTGTGTATTCCTATATTTATAAAATTGTATTTATATATAAGGAACCCGTGGCATTTATATTGTGTTAGTTGTGGGGGCCCATTACCCATCCATAAAAACATTTCACCTCTATTTCTGTTTATCTAATTACATCTACAAATTTAGCAATGCACGCGAAGTGCACACCTGACCTGTTTGGATCAAATTCCTGGCCAAAGATGCGGTGGAATTTCAAATCCCCCAAATCACAAAACATGGGCTGATAATTTCGTATTGTACGTGTGGTGGACCAGTAAAACGCAAAGAAATGCCATTGTGAAAACAAACGCTGTATGGGAATTCGTGCATTAAAAATCTGTCCCAACTGGTTGGTTTTGGCTTCTGCTTTTTCACCCGCTGGATTTGTGGAAAGGTCTGTGGGTCACATTTTTTGGGTGCCCAGGTTTTGGTGGCCTTTTGTGGTGATGGTGGAAATTATCAGAATGTCAACATATTCCTTCTTCAAAGAACACAGCACACATTTTCAATCCAAATCTATATATATATATATGGTGCATATGGTCTGGTTGTAACAGATATGTAATTGATGTGTAACTATCATTTTCCCACAACAAGAAACCACAATATATAATAAAGTAACAAGTTCAGACCCATAAATCATATTTAAGAAGTGGAGTATGTATATATGTCTAAGGTTGTTTTTTTTCCACCATCACCACTGCACATGTCACTTCACTCGCCGGAGTGCTGCGCCAAGCAAGGGCATGGTGGGAAGCATATTACTGGGCCAACTAAACAATCACACCTTTTGCTACAGGTTTGTTTCAGACCGTGTGACCGAAAAACAGTTAAACCAGGTGAGCCTATATGAGCCCAAAAGATTTTCGAAATATGGTAGTCTAGGTTTCCATGAAGTGACTTTTCCAGGGGTTCATGTCGAGGGGTCAAGCCTTTCACTTCGGTTTTATTCAAACCTTACCACTCATGCACCTGGTGATCTTTGTCACCGCGTTCGCCGCTGCGCATGCAACGAGCCATGTCGAATGATCCACCATTCCATTCTTTGAGGTGGGTTTTCTTGAGGTTCTTTAAAACCGTTGCAAATCACGCAAAACCTATTTCCGATTTCCTTTCTTGGATGAACACCTGCCATAATTGGATTCTCAGTGTAGAAGGTGCCAGTAAACCATCCAACTTGTGTGCAGGTGTGGCCATAGCCCTTTCTGCAGCCTGGACCTATGAAGAATGGTGGACCTGACATGTGTTTTCCGCCATGCTCGCAAGTCGCCGGGGTGTCGTGAAACTGGGTTCATCTGGATTCTCACTTGGTTGATTCTTGCATGAAAAAAATACGTTGGGAATAGAGGTGTTTTGCGAAAAAACAAAAAGCACATTCCGTAAATACCCAGCTTCAGGCCATGCAACACATTGCAATATGCAGCAATGAACTGACTCAACAATCCACTTACAGTGAAATTTATGATTTGATTCGACATTCCACCTTTTAAGTAGTTGTAACAAGTTGTAGTTTACGTGGAATGCTTGGAAAATCATACAACTACAATGGAACATGGTTTCAAAAGCCATATGTTGGGCCCCACGAATTGTAATACTATATATGTGCAATTGTGCCTGTATCTTCCTGAGCTATCACGGTTGATTTCACTGCCATCGCCACATGCCAGGCGGCGAGAAAACGCTCATTCTCCAGTGCCCCGCTGCCTGCGCCGACCATGGCTAGGGTTTCTGCAGCAGTTTTGGGACGTCTCTGGGATTATTGTTCAAGTTGATATGGGGCCTATTGGACTAATTATTCCCATTTGCTTTGGCTGAAACACACAGGATTTGCAGTAGCCAATTCCAAACCTCTAGGGGTGCCATGGCTGATGACTCCAGTGATGAATCGGATTGCCGGGATTCTCCTGATGCCCACCTCCCTTTCACCAGAGCGTTTGGTGAACAGAAGGCACTACGGGAAGTTTCTTGGTACTTGCCAAAAAAACTTACTTTCATTAGGGTGTTCAAATTTGATTTGCATGATGAACCCATTTTCTCGGGAGTGATCTGTATATATTACATGTCCTATAAGGGCATGCAAAACATATCCGTAAATCTTCTATCCCAGGTTGGCATGACGCTGATTGTCGATCATTCTGGACGTGTTCATAAGAAGCCCACGATCAAGGACATCACTGTGAACCGGGAGGCACTATGGGGGTCTACATGCATGGATAGATATGCAAGTTTTTGTTGGTGCCGTCCAATTCTCGAATACATAAAGCCTAAGTGGGAGATATGAGATATGGATCTATTCACATATGTCGTCTGAATGTAAGAAACCAATTTTGAAGTTTGAGACATTTGTGAATCCCATTCGCATACGGTAGGTTCTACTGGCTGTGGTCAAAGGATCTCAAGGTCAACCACGTCTATCTCAGAGAGTTCTCAAACGTGCTATCCTTCACTACTATAGCCAGTACCGTCTCTTCCCGTCAGGGGTCGTGGCCGAATTGCCGGCAGTCCAAGAATGGGTTGAGAAACATGCGAAAGCCTTGAAGCGTTTAGTACCATCGAGTAGACAAGATCCAACTTTACTATGTGGGTGTTATATGTGTTGGGTTTGCAAATTGAATCAAATGAAAAATCTTTGGTGAATCCCAGTTTCAGGTTCTGGCCAATTTTCATGATTTTTTTTCTGTTGGTAAACCACCATAAATCAAGTAGGTTGATTATCCTCCATGTTTCAACCCCTTTAAGTTTTGTCTCAACCTAGGCCTCTCGGTTACGTCGTTTGATGAAGCGATCCAAAAATGCCAAATCCAAGAGATTGACCTCGTTAAAAGAAGATGCCCGGAAAGCTGGATGGAGCATTGTCCCCATGAATTCTACGGAAAAGAAATCCAAGGATGATGAAGCTAGACTTTAGCTGTTGATATACCTGATTTATTTTCATGCCTCTATCTGTTATCCCCTGTTTGTATATTGAGTCTGTAACCGTTTTTGATGGGATATTGATATCAAGTCTTGGTCTCAGTTGGTCCCACCTGTTTGACGTACTAGCTAGCTTAGGAGAGCGGAGACGCTGCCCCTCGAGACCGGCATGCCAGCCCAGATTCCGGCCTCCAAGCGCTTTGTGGACGAGGTGCAGCAGGAGCACCTTCCAGCGATGTGTCAAAGTCGGATCTCTCTTCCAGTTTGGCATCTTCCCAAGAGGAAAAGATTAGGCGGTTTGGTGACGAAATCACGATGTTGAAAAATGCCCTTATGAACGATGCGAACCATGTGGCCAAAGAAGAGATTCTTGTTCCAGTGGAGCCAGATACCAAGCCACCCTTGAATGGTAAACTTGGGGATATCGCACGTGTTTTGCAAATGAAGGGACAGGTGCCCCCTCCTGCTGAAAAAACAGATGTGGTATCGAATGAACACGTGCTTCCAGAACATGTTTCCTGCCTACACAGGTAAATCGCAAACATCAAGTTATTTTTAACTTTCAATTTGTCCCCGCAAGTTACGTGGTGTTTCACAATGTTTGGGTCCTAAACATATATATAATTCCATCAAATTAACGCATGAAAATATACTGTATGTGATATGTACGATGTTGCTTTAGTAGTAGGATCTCCACAAGTCAAAAATGATATCTTCCTGTTGTTCAACGATGTTTTCACTATTCCACTCAACCCAGGTTCTGAACACTTTGGAGAAGAATGCGGTGCCCAGCGCTACAAAACCATTTCCAGTTGAAGCCCAATATGTCAAGTCAATCTTGGCTGCCAGGGGTTCGGACGGAGATGAGGATGATGACAAAGAAAATCAGAACACGCCGAAACCAAAACCAAGGGGTAAGAAGCCGCGTTCAACCAAGAAAACCAAAGGGAAACCGAAATGTGTCAAGAAGAACCCTGATGATATCAAGCCGGAATGGAACTACAGTTCTATCCGAAATCAGTTCATCCAGGCTATGCGATCACAAGGGGCATCCCATGCTCAAGCTGTTAAATGTTGGGATTGTAGTTTGGAAAAGGCAAAGTTTTTGGCTCCTGTTAGTGTCCCGGAACTTCGAAAGAGACGGTTCCTGGAGAAGGGGAGTCAGACAAATCCTTGGCGGGAACGCCTTGCAAACAATGCTCCAACCAACTGAGTTGGAACCTTTAGCAACCTGATGTTTGGCTGGGGAGGCCTCTACACGCCGGGATCGAAAATGAATTGAACAAGGCAACATGCTATTGCACGATATTTTTTCACATGCATTGAAATCGAAAATGAATTGAAACAATGGTGACATGCCACTGCGTGACAATTTCTTTCACATGCTGTGGGATCGAACATGGATTAAACGAGGTTGTACTGCAACCCTTTGCATAAATGTTTGCTCAAAGTGGACGGGACACACCATCTACAGAGGAACCCCCGGCTTAATCTCGTTGTCCATACCTCACCATGGTGGTCAAAGGGATGTTGTCTATGCGTGCGCCCCCGGTGCTTATACTTGTCTGCCTTATGACCCTCTGGGCGGGGAATATGCCCCATCATGTCGATTTTTGATTGCAACTAGTACTGGTGTTTCTGTTTAACACAAGGTTTACTTTAAAATAGCAGGATGCCCTTCAAAACATAAAACATATTTTGTGGCATCTGGGGTATTGACATAAAGCATGTTTTTTGGCATTTGGGGTGCTGACATACTTTCGTGCCATTCAGGGTACAAACATGTACTGAGTGAGACTTTTTGCAACCTAAGGGCCGTAGTTTCTGTGAACTCTTTTCGGGACAAGGAGAAGTATCCGCAGCCCTGCGGAGAGTTTCTTATTGGCATCAAACTCCCCAAGTCATATGTTACGTGGGTGAGTGCACCCAGGAACTCCAAATTTTCCCCACATCCAGCACCTCTTTGCAGATTGTTTCTCACCGAGGCTGACCTCAGAGGCACGAACTTTGATATCCTGGACGACCCACGGGTGTTTGATTTGGCCTCACCAGCAGGCTTTGTGTTTCTTGGCCCAATATATGTATGACAACCCTGCACCCCCAAAGTTCTAATATGGCAATTATGTTACCCCTTGTTCTCTATGTTCAACCCTATTGGCCATTGCGAGTTTGGTCACACTAAGATTGGCATTGAACGAAGTCCTACGGATTGAGGAGGGTGGGCTCCTACTGATGGCTCCTGACTGCCGATCGTTTAGCATAATGTATCTTCGCTGAGAAAGGTTTGCCTTTACCAAGGCGTGATGTTTTTTTCATGCCCTAGTGTTTCCCACTAAAGATTTTTTGTGGTCTTGCACGCATGCTCTGATTTCCTTAGATTAGGTCCCGGCACACGTCGGGCCGGAGTGTCTTCACGCCGTGGGGAAATCGTGGCTACGATTTCGTGGAGCTAGGAAATGTTCTAGCATGTCGATGCCTGCTTTTGATCATGGTGGCCTGTTTCAGAAAAGTACGGTGGGTGCTGGAGCAACCCTTAAACTCTTTCATGCCTGAGTTGCCACGGTTCCAAGAACTCCTGAGATGCTATCAGGTTGGGGGCCATTGCAAATTAGAATTCCCTCAATACTTAATGGTGACGAAATGAAGGTTCAGATTGTTTGGCATGAAAAATTGCCAAATCTTTTAATTCAAATAAAGACATATTTTCAGCAATATATCCAACATCCATACCAGATCGATTCCATATTCCCTTCAGTTGGGCCTATGAATCCCTGAAAAGGTGTATTCGTGTGTCTTCTACATGGGGAAATTCTCCGGTCCTACGCCAAAGAGGCACAAGCTCTTTTCGAACGATGAGCACTTACTAAGTAGGATTGCCGCCAGGGCTGAGTTTATGTCCCGAGAGGAACAGGCAGTTTGCACCGTGAAGACTGCAACCAAGTATGTTGACCGTGCTGGTGTGAAGCGTCATGTGGGGAATAAACGTGCATTGAAAGAGTCACAGAATCTCACAGGAGTTAATTTTCAAACTTTCGTTTTTGTTTTTACATCCAAGCTTTCCCTGGTATTTCAGAATGTATTGGCTAGAGTTACCAAGTAATTCCAACCAAAAAGGTGCTACAATATGTGTAGGTGTGTTGGTGGTATCACGGTAAGAAACCTTTGTACTTAACTTCCACCTTCAAAAAAAACACACGAGTCAATCCTTGCCATCTGAGGGCCTTCATGAAGGAGTTCGGGAGCTTCATTGCAGAAACGATTGTGGAGCGTATGCACGCCCCTTGGAAAAAGTTCACCGTATATATATATATATATCATATCCCCATACAAATGTGGTTACCTTGGTACTAAACAATTCCCCAAACCAGACATTTTTAAGTTTCCAAGTTGTACCATTCCAAAAGAAATATATTTGGTTTGACAGTTTGACAACACCGTATTTATTATACAATGCAAAACTGGTTGCGCCACAAGCCATGTTGGGTCTTGCCAACACCTCCATTGACAGACTCTCAATAGATAGATAGAAAGAAAGATAGATAGATAGACAGACAGATAGATAGATAGATAGATAGATATATATATATATATAAATATGTATATTTACATATATATACATATATTATGATATATTACACGTGGTGCGGATGAGGTTCCAGTGCCAAGCCCTCCAGTGTTGGTGGAATTGCCTGCTGGCCTCTCTGACTTGGAGCTTTTTCGACGCTTCTGCATGCCACTTCGGGACACGGATCTCTGGCATGAAGTGGTTTGACTGCAAGTATGTACATGCAAATTACGCAACACTTGCCTTGCGGGGTTGAAGCTAAAAGCAGTAACTTTTTTCACCCGTGTATTTATGCGCGCATGTGGGTGGTGAATGATATTTTCACGTACTTCCAGTGATGTGATCAAACTGCATGATTACTTTGGAAGTTCGCGGGGAGGAGCTTCTTATTAAGACCCACCTGATTCTGTGAAGATTTACTGCAACAGTTTCCCACAATTCCTTTCACACCTGTCCCTTCCACACCTGTCCCTTCTACATCCCCCACCAAGTTGTCACGCTATATTTTTCCCTGCCCTGTGAGGCTAAGTTGATGGACGTGCTTCAGTATATTGGCCACTGCAAGTATGTGTCAGCACCTGGTGCCTGGGTTCCTTGGTGTTGTGGTTTGGGGCGAAGTTTTTTTTTTTCAAATGCTTAAAAAATACGGGAAAGACCTGTGTAATTTTGTTCATGCCATCAGCTTGGGCTGAGGAAGACCTTCTTCGTGAGCTGTCTTTCCGATAGCTCCCAATGGGGAAACAGTTGTCGAACTCCCACATGAGATATTGAGTTTGCTGTACCATTTTTGGCAATGTAGAGTGTCACAAAATGACACAATAATTTGCAATTCGATGATATGCTGCCCTAGCTGTGATATAGTGGCACTTGCCACTCGCTGGGGTGTGAACCTTGGGGTGATGCCAAAAAATACTGTTCTGCTACAACTTGCTGCGTGATGTGTCATGCCACTGGGTTCCACATGGTATGTTTGCAAAATATAATTTGAGAACGCGTTTTGTGCACGCTGTGCCTTTTCATGGCCAATCGCGGATTTTTCCACATCCCATGAAAATACATACCTGGTTTTCTGATAATGGAGGGATTCTCCAACATGCATGAAAAAAGCTAGCGTGAAAAACCGTGCATTTGGCCGTGGAAAAACCGCCATTGGCCGCGGAAATGCCGTGAAAAACGTGAAACAAAAAGTTGTGAATTTGGGTGGAACCCATGCTAATTTATAGGCATTTTGCTCGTGTAGTGACCCAAGTTTTTGCCAACCATGGCGAAAACAAAGAAGGAGCAGCTTGAGTTGCTTCTTGCCACCCTGAAGCGAAAACGCGAAGAAGGATCCGAACCTGTCGCCCCCGCACCAGCCGAGCCCGATGCCCCAAGTTCTTCAGGATCCGCCCCACCTGTTGCCACAAGTGTTCCTTCGGAACCTACCGCCCCAGTGGAAAGAACCGTGAAGAACAAGCGCATTCGAAGGAAAATGGCTGAAGCTGCAGTGGCTGAAAAGGCGGAAGAACCTCCAGCTCCTGTCACGCCGCCAAGGCGAACTCGAAGCAGGCGATCCCCTTCACCTCCCAGAGACCCAGAGCCCAAGCGTGCTGCAGCAAGCATGGCCCCACCGCCCGTGCCCAAAGCAAAGGGAAAGAAGAGGAGGACTGCCAGCCCTGTCCCAGACATCACTGGTTGGCCTACTGTCCCGGAATTCACCATCACCTGGAACAACATCGAGAAACTGATGGACTTCTACAAGATCAGCGAAGCAGAAGCCTCTGCAATCCTTTTGCAGGTGTGTGGGCCCAACCAGGCTGCCCAAGAGTTTTGGTGTAAGTTCAAAGCTGGCAAGGATGAGAAGACTGAAAAGGAAAAGACCACAAAGGAGAAGGAGAAGACCGGAAAAAAGAAGGAGACGGCCGGCAAGGAGAAGGAGACGAGTGGTAAGGAGAAAACTGGTAAGGATAAGGAAAAGACGGACAAGGAGAAGAAGGGTGGGAAGATGATGGAAACCGCAGGACCTCCCCCTACCAGCACTTGTGCTAAGCCAGCACCCTCCGCCCCAGCTTCTGCAGCTCCCGCATCAAATGCTCCTCCCAAGAAGCTCACCCGGGCCCAGTGGGAAATGACTTTGGATTCCCAGCCACGTCCAGAGCATGATACTAGTGAGGAGGAGGAAGATGATGATGGTACGTTCAACCCTGATTTGCAGTTTGGTGGTGAGTTGGATGATGATTCAATGAGTGAAGATGAGCTTGATGATCTTAAGGCTGAGTCAACGACGTCTTCGGATTCACCGCCTCCCCCTCCACCTGCTGCTGCCACAGTACCAACGGGGGCTGTGATCGACCAGCTTGAGACCCAGCCCGAGACTGCACCTGAGCCTGTCCTCCAACCTGTGCATAACCCAAAGGACGACCTATCGGCCAATGCTATCAAGGAATTGGAGGAAGAGATCAAAAAAGCGGCTTCTCCCATGAAGTCGAAGGTTGGGTGATGGAAACATATGGGTTTTCACGTATCAAAACCGGTCATGCCTTCAAGTATGTGTGTGTGTGTACATGTGCTACTGTTCAAGTAATTTGTGGATGCTAGTTTTGATTCCCTATATAGGCACCTCGAAGTGCACCTGCTGCGGGTGAACCAAAGCCGAAGTTTGAGTCTATGCTGTGACTGCGATGTGCATGGTTGCATTTTTTTGGTGAGTTTGTAATTCTTTGTGTTGTTTCCTTCCCACCTTTGTTTGCTGCCCGATATTTAAAACCTTGAACTATTGCCTGAACATGTGAACCTGAGGTCGTGCACTACTCTCCAACTTGGTGCTACTTCTTTGTCGCGCCAAGCTTCTCGGGAAGATGCACATGATCCACCTGTGGATAAATCTTGGGAGACATCTTCGTAACTTGGTTTTGTCATTTGTAGTCTTGTTTGCTGTGATTTGGGGATTCCTATAGTGTATGAAAATGGGATGATACTAAGCTTTTCACACCTTTTAACTTACAACAGTGAAAACATCCCAGGGTGGGTCCTTCAGCCTCCCAAGTGCCACCTGCAGCTCCCAATCAAGAACAGCTTGCTGATGTTGTGAAAGCATTGAGCTTGCTCCAGTCCGTGATGTCCCAGCCGTGGGCCCAGCAGTTGGTTTCAAACCTGGCCCCACCAAGTTCGGAGTATGCAGCTGCTTCACGTGGAGAACCTGCAGCATCCCGACCTCCCTCGACAGAAGCCTTTCCACTTGCCCCAGAGAAAGCCAAGCCTGCACCAAGCCCTGCTGCGACAACTTCGGATTCACCAACCTCGAACGCATCTACGCCGCCACCACAGGCCACCCCGACACCACCTGCAACCCCAACACCTCCGACCTCGACCGAACCTGCAGACAAGGCCTTGGCACCACCTGCAGATACCCCGCCAGCCACTGGAGAGGTCGTGAACAGCTCGACACATAGAGCCGCGCACGCGCGGCTTGCGAGAAAGATGGCCTCTATGGACACAGCGGAGTGTCCGCAAATGCAGAAACTGTGGAGTGGGTCGCGGAAGGACAGAAACCAGGGGTGGTGGTTTCCCATTGTGTGAGGGTGCTCAACTTTGCTTTTTGCTGTTGCTTTTCGGATAAGGTGTCAAACCACATATAGTATACATGACAACTATGGAAGTTTTCTGAGCCAGTGGCGGAAGTTTCGTCAGCCAGGGGTGGAAGTTTCGTGAGCCAGGGGTGGAAGTTTCGGAACATGTATAAGTATATAATAATGTGTTGTATATATATAAATATATATATATTTAAGATAGATAGGTAGTTAGACAGATAAATAGATAGGATATGCAGAGATTATTGTATATATTTTCGTTTGGAATATATACAATATACACTACACATCTGATCTTATCTGCTTATATTGTATTATTATATCCATTTAATTCCCATTGCTCCAGGAGAAGCAGCAGTTGCTGCAACAATGGGTGGCCAACGGTGAGAACTGTGACAAGATCGAGACCATTTTACAGGTTCATCGGGAACAGTCTGGTGAGTTGGAAAGGGGCCGTGAATGCCTGACAATCTCGGAAATGCAACAACGTGGCTTTTCCCAGTCCCTTATCTTAATTACATTGGTGGGTCATATCTGAATTTCCTTCTGAAAAAGTTGGCCCCCTATATCGCCCAAACCTGCCCATTCCAGACTGCTACTGGGATCCAAGGCAGAAGATCGAGTCCATCGTACAGCGTGGTGGAGGAGTCCCTGACGAGGATGCCCCACAGGATGCAGCAAGCACCCGTTTTTGGTGCACAACAGGTGCCAAATACACTGACAAGGAGACTTGTGCTGTTAGAATGACTTCCAGCGCCAGTGTGGCTGCTACCCCTGAGGTATTGGGGACCTTGTTGCCAAACAACATGGAAATAGGTGGTTCGACTACGGCTGCCCCCAGTGGATCTGGCCCCAGCTTGGAATCCTTGGTGGATGTGATTCGTAATGGCCAAGGTGGTGTTGTCCCCTCTTCTAAATCAAAGGCAAAGGCTAAGCCCAAGTCAAAAAAGGCAGCGACGTTGGAGGAAGCCAAAACCCCTGCAGAGATGAGAGATGCCATCCGTTCTTTGGCTGTAACCCATTGGCATTTGTTTGAATGGGCTTCCATATCACCAAAAATTGCTCATTCAAAGAAAGGCTCTACATAATACATACATATATTTACATATATATATATATACATATATCATATTTACATATATGCATATATACATACATATGTACATACATTTACATATTTTTTTACTTTAATACATACATACATACATACATGCATACATACATACATGCATGCATGCATACATACATACCTACATACCTACATACCTACATACCTACATACCTACATACCTACATACATACAACACGCATACATACACACATACATACATACATACATACATGCATACATAGAAAAATACAAACATGCATGCATACATGCATATTTTTTGAAACATAAATGCACATATACAAATACATATATGCACATGTAAACATATACATGTACACATGCATCTATACACATACAAATACATCTATACACATATGACATATGATATATCTGTATATTATCTACGTTAACCCTTCAAACTTACATGGTGGCCCCGTTTCCAAAAATGACAGCCCCTTTGAGGTGCCCATGTCAAGAGGGAGTTCCAGGCCTGCTCGGTGGCGATGGATCTGCCTTCAGAGCACCCATTGCGGAAGGAATTGAGCGACATGAAAGTGATTTTCGAACAAGTACTGGAATCGTTTCTTAGCTCAATTTCGATGTTTTTAGTTTGTGAAGTCACCAGTTTGTGGTGCCAAAACCTTGTGAGCTACGTTGAGGATTTTGTAGCTTTCATCAAACTTCCCCATCCCTTTAATTGTAACTTGACATCTCCGTGCCAAGGCTGAAGACTTGCACTGATGAGGAGGTGGAATCGATTTGCCAGATGGGTTCGACAGAGGTGTGGTTGGGGTTTGTTTACCAGCAGTTCCCCTCAAAAATGGTATCCAGCAAAATCTTGAAAGTAGCAGCAAATGCCCAGAGTCACATGAATCATACTCTTGAAATCTTATTCAGACCTGCTATATACTTGTATCCCCACCGCAACCAGGTGAGCAAATGTCGCCTTCTTCGTGCACAAGCGCGAGCTGTGGTGAACGAGCTGAACAAGAAAGCCTAGGATACCTTGGCGCTTTTGGAGCCATGAGTGATCAAATCTGGTCACAGATTTTGCGTAATGGCCATGGTCGGGCTTAAAGCCTTGGGAGACACAAGGGGGTAATTGGTCCCTGTCAAAGTTCAACTGCTCCATACTTGGACACTATTTTGTTTTTCCGTGGACCCTCCCCATGTGCATTTGTGCAAAGCTTGACCCTCTTTTCAAGCCACTGGATCGGCTGGTGGATCACATGCCTGTGATCGCAATACATGGACACTTTTGAGTCTGAGATCTCGCCCGGGGAGAAAACCGTTTCGAATTTAAAAGGGAGATCTGTATTAACATTGATTCATGAAATTTATTTGTGCCAAATTTTCCTGACCAGGTACTTGGACTGAAACCTCGGCAAATCTCCTTCGCCATCGTTTGGATGAAGCGTTCCTTGGTTTTGATCGAACGTCCCAAGTGGTGACTTGAACATCCCATTAGGGAAGAAGGCATGAGAAAATATATTTTACACATTCATCGATCACCGAACTTCTCCCTTATCTGAATTGGTCTCCTTACTCCCAAGGTTGGCCTATGGAATCGGGTCTGGATACTCGACAGTGAGGCATTCGAGGCATATGGCGGAGGCATTTGATTCCGATCTTTTTCCGATCCTCACCTACAACGAGAAAATAGGTTGCTTTCTCCAATGATGTGATGTGAATTGTATTTAATATATATATATATATGCACATACATGTATGGGGTAAACGGGTAAACCACAGTATACTTGAATGTTTCATCAATACAATTGCCCCCAAATCTGTTCCTGGGACAGCTTACTGGTAGGCATTTCATCTTTCGATTGTGTCCTCAATTTGTTGAGGAGTGAAAGGGAGCGTGGTCTCCACGAACGTGCGCAAAGGATGGGTGTTTCCTTACCATGCAAGATTTCATATCGGACTATCCCTGTACGAAAATCCCCAGAAGACAACACTGTGGAGTTCATCGACTGGCCATTCCTACTGCCTCAAGATTTCGCACCAAGGATTGATTTCAAAGAAATTTTGTTGTTGACGAATCATGTTTCCTGGTGTGGCCACACATGCCCTTCACTTTCCATCCTAATTTGGCCTGGGTGCCCAGGCAACAGCCCTTTTGGACGATGGACACCTGCATTGCTTGGTGGATGATTTTTCAGGATTACAATCTTATTGGACTGGCATGCAAAAGGATTTCCCATCACATCCCATTGCATCTGACAGCAGACTTTGGCATAGCTCAATCGGATGCACCCTTTACTGTCACTAGGTTGGAATCGGACGATTCTTATTTGATTATTTTAATTTCGAACCCCCGAAAAACAACCCATGGGCAAATAATAGTTTTCTTTTCATTCGGATTTTATCGCAGGTGATGAGATCGATGTTTTGAACGACAGTTGGATGTTCTTGATATGGACGACGGATCATTGCCCGTACCGAACAAACTCAGTGGCCTCTCGATGGCCCATTGCTGTGATTCCCAAAAGTTTGTATTTCATGGACACCAATGGAATCAATGCAACCCTGGCCGCTGCAACAGCTGAAATTGTAGCCTCATTCAACAAGCTTTCGCGTGATGGTGTTACTGTGCGAGATTTTCCATCCTTGGGAGGTGCTACTGTGGCTAGCCCATCTATAGACACGTTTGATGGGTTCCCTTAAATCCATTTTTGGTCCTCGAATAAACCATCGAATAAATTTATGTACCCAACTTCAACCACTGCCGCCCAGGTTGCGAACCTGAACTTTTTCGTGATGGGGTTCAGAGGCGACTGGAAGGCGTATCGCCAGGTGTTCAACCTTGTCCGCCACTACAATGCAGAGGAGGATTGGATTTAACACCTCGTCTAATTTCTATTTTGGGATTTTCTGAATATATGTGGTACGGATTTCAACAAACGGTTTCCAACCTATAAATATGGGGAGTATAACAACATTCAGGCCCATCCCAATTTGAAGGAAAAATGATAGGGCATGACCCCTGCAGGTATGTTGGATTTGCAAGGCAACCAAGGGATCAACAAATATGAATTTGTGCTACACCGACCTCAATCCAACTGCAGAATGGAGAAGTACAATCTTTCAACAGGAGCCCTGGACTATACGGCCACATTACACCAATCTGTTTGGGTTTGAGCTGGGCATGGTCACAGGAGACCTCTTACATATTTGGAATCTTGGTGTGCTACGGGACGTTGTTGGTGGAGTCTTGAAAGTTCTGGTGCGAGAAACATTTGTTTTTGATGGCCGTGACATAGACACCAGATTCCAAACAGCTACAAACCAGTTGAAGGCCTATGCAAAATCGAAAGGACAATCACTCAAGTTGAAGCGACTTACAAAGACAAAGATTTGCTGGGGCGGCAAAACCTTTCCCGAATTTCAGGGGAGCGGTAGCGACTGCAACATTGTGGCATCATGGCTGGAAAGTGTCTTGGAAAGACACCATGATCGCCATGGAGATTTCTTGACACTTTTGTGGACAGGAAATAAGGCTATGCGGATGCTATATGCATCAAACAGTTTTTTTCTGAATGACTCTGAAAAACGCACATTTCAGATCTTAGGCCGTATATTCTTGGATACATTCCTCCGACTAGCAAGGGAGGGGCTGGACAAAAATGAAATGATTTTCAAAGTGCGCCCCAAGTTTCACATCCTCTGCCACTTGGTTGACACTCCCCGTCAAGTGAACATAGCCCGATATGCAACGTGGTTAGATGAGGACTGGCTCAAGAAGATCTCCCACACTATGAAATTGACTTCCGTCAAGACATCCCAAACACGGGTGTTGCAGAGATGGTTGATGTTGATCCCAACCAACCTAACCAAAATGTTCCGATCCCGCGGCTGAAAAGTGAATTCTGGGTGCCCGAGCTGCCGGCATGCATGGCATGCAACCCATTCAGCGGGTTGGATGTGTAATGATTTGCTTGCTGTTTGGGTTGGTTCCTGCCTTCAAACAAATTTGGTATATGAAACATGCAGGTGCCCCAAAAGTTGTCAAGTTCATCTGAACAGTTTGGCCTAACTCTATAGAATCTGATGGATGGATATATATATATATAATATATATATATAATATATATATAATATATATGTATTATATATGTATATATAGTTATATGTATGTAATGTAGTATGTATATATATATATAAAACACCTATATTGGCTCAAGCCCATGTCATTCGAGCCCAGCGGTTGATCCAGGCCCAGCACAAAACTGGATTCTAAAGGAAGAAAACATTTTCATGTCCCTGTGCTGCCAAAATGCTTGACTACTTGCCCTTTTGTCCGTTTTCGTGTTTTTCGTGGGTTTTCGTGGGGTTTTCGTGGGGTTTTCGTGGGGTTCCACGTTTGTAGCGCGAAAACGGCACGAAAAACACGAATAAATACACGAAAAACCACGAAAAACACGAAAATCCCAAAATACAAAAAAAATACAACATTTTACAAAACATGACCCCATGAAACCCATGAAACTGTTCAATTCCGCGTGAAAAGCGCAACAAAAGCGTGAAAACTATATTTAATCGTGAAAACACCCATTGCGTCCATGAAAATCACCTCTTGGAGCGTGAAACCGTGAAAAGTGCCGCACCATGGGCGTGAAAACCCATTTGGCCGTGAAAAGTGCCGCACCATGGGCGTGAAAGCCCATTTGGCCGTGGAAATGTCAAATGGCCGTGGAAATGTCAAATGGCTCGTTTCGTTTTTTTTGTGTACGAGAGCGGTTTGTACCTAAAAAAAGTGAACGAATGGCTCCCCAGGAATTCCGAAGACGAATTCCCCGAAGACGAATTGCCCCCCGAGGACGAATTCCCCCCCGAAGACGAATTGCGAAGACGAATTCCCCGAAGACGAATTGCCCCCCGAAGACGAATGCCCCCCCGAAGACGAATTCCCCGAAGACGAATTGCCCCCCGAAGACGACTTTTTCACCAACGACTTGGGAGAAAAGCATGCATACACTCAAAGCCTACATGCATGTCATATATGCATCTAGTTTTTATTTTGGCAAACCGTAGGGACATTTTTTT
>Ga0126342_10010010_pt1 | contig 16970 bp, 13 predicted proteins | sample Cyp1metagenome_FD_92528 | JGI IMG/M metagenome (GOLD analysis project Ga0126342, IMG submission 92528) | Coral microbial communities from Lord Howe Island, Old Settlement Bay, Australia - Cyphastrea 1 metagenome | ecosystem: Host-associated > Invertebrates > Cnidaria > Coral ... | reverse complement strand
GAGTGAGTGAGTGAGTGAGTGCGTGAGTGAGTGAGTGAGTGAGTGAGTGATGAGTGAGTGAGTGTGAGATGAGATGAGATGAGTGAGGAGGTGAGTGAGTGAGTGAGTGAGTGAGTGAGTGAGTGAGTGAGTGAGTGAGTGAGGCGGGAGGAGGAGGAAGAGGAGCGGATACAGAACTAAAAACAAAAACCCCACACGTCAATGTGGGGAAATGTGGGGAATTACAAAACATTACATTGCATTACATTACATTACATTGCATTACATTACATTACATTACATGACATTACATTACATTACATTAAATTACATTACATTACATACATCCAATTTCAGGAGGCCGGGCCAGGCCCAGCTTTCCACCGCACACGATGACAGCTTTCCAGATGGGACCCACGGCAGCCAAAGATCTGCGCAGATTCTTCGCCTGGCTTCTTCAATGAGTTTGACATCAGAATCCTCCTGCGAGGAATGGTGAACATGATGCATTTGAATGATGACTGATATGACTTTTTTGGGTGGAATTTTGATGACATTTGGGGCTATTCCAAGCAGTTCCTGCTGGAGGTTAGTACGGAGAGACCTGAACACCTGGGGTATTTTATTGAATCTCCTAAGTTAACCAATATGAACCAAGCAGTGGAAAAAAACACCTAAAAAATATATAACTATGACATATTATGACTACCATTGACTACCCCATTTTACAGGTTATATAAATGAAATCCCGAATTTTTGTTGGGTCTATCCAAATCCCATATCTTTGAAGGCCAAATCCCGCAATTTTACCTCCACAAATTGTGTCCTTCACTTCCTCCGAGGTGTAGTCGCACATCTCTGTCAACAACTCTTGCATCTCGTCCAAAATGCCCTGCAACCTTTCCTGCGCAGCCCCGTGCATGCTAATGAAGCAAAAAACGGGTAGTCTATGCACCATCAAGATGAATGGATCCAGGACAAAACTATAGTTTCTAAGGAGATATGTGACATTCGGGGAATGGTATTTTCGTAGAATTGGTGATCCATGACATATGCAAGGCCTTCTCTTCGCTTCGCTGTGCTGCATCCCCTGGGCTCTCCATAGCCGATGCCTGACGGTCAGCCTGGGGAAAGGCCCAAAAAAGCGGAGTTGGACCAAGGTTTGGCTTAGTCTTAGCTTAGTCATGAAATATTCCAATCTTTTAGTTTCAAACAAAGGAAGAATCATGGGAGTCGGAATTGCCATAAAGTGCTTTTTTGAAGCCATTGTGCAACTATGGACAGAACTTTTTCACATACCAGGTTTCAAGCTTTTTGAAACTGATCCATGTTCCTTTTGAAACTGGTTTTGCCATTTGACACACTTTCACACTATTCTGATAAAGAGCAGGGCGTCCAGAAACCATGCGAGTAAGATACGTTCTCGTTCGGAGATGGCTTTCATCCCCCACATTTTGGGTGTGAGCGTTTTCTCCACATTTCGGTTGGCGCCAGTCTCCCGATTTTGCTTGATCCTGTCAGTCAGCTTTATTCTGACAAATTTCCAAAACCTGAAGTATAGCAACCCACGAACAGGATAGACAGGTGTGTCCAGCATGTTAGTTCCACACGGCACTTTCTTTACATGGGGGATCCCCAAGTCACCATAGGTTTACCAAAATGGTCATCCATGACGACTGGATGATTTGGAGGTACCCCCATGGCTTCAGAAACCTCCAAGTTCCATGATGCTTCCCCATCATTCCAAGGGTTTCCAACTTTGGCTTGCGAGCTTGCGCCTCTGTGAGCCTTGGCGACGAGGACGAGCCCTGGCAGCCCTTCAACGGCCTCACGATTTTTTTCCATGGGCAGATGCCATCCAAATCTGAAAAAAAGATCAGGGCCTCGAGTAGACCTAACGCTGTAGCACCACCGCCACCTGTTGCTTTTTTTGTCAACTTCCACCATCTCAAATCACCATTTTGAATGTTGGTTAAAGTTAAACCGCTTGTTTCTACCTTTGCAGGTTTACAGCAACTACTGCTCGATATTCTTTCATGGTTAAATCTCCAATTTTTCCATCATTTTTTCTCATCTAATCCCTACATATCTGGAGCGCCGACATCCCCCCGCCTGCGCGCCGCCACCCAACAGGCAGCAATGACCGTAGATGCTGGGGCCAGACGCGGTGGTTTCAACGGCTGCACCCGGAGAGGTCTGGGAGGCCTGTGGTGGAGTGGTAACTGGTAAAGCCAATGCCATAAAACCTACCAACTGGGGATGGAAAACATACCACTGATTGAAGTAGGGTGATTTTGCAGGTGTTTTTTTAACTATTATAATTAATTATCGTTATTATTACTATAATAATAATTATTATTTATCATTATTATTATTATTGGGTCTACATGGGTTTACCACATTAATATGAAATGATATGAAAAATGTCTCCAAATCCACGGGATATCCATGGTTTTGATCCCAGGTTTTGACCCATCATGCTGGGAAGATGAATATATGTAAAATATGTACGTATGCATGGTATGTATGGTAGGTATGATACGCATATCATCTTGATATCACCTGTATATTCGAGAAAATGATCATTCGATGATGATCATCATGTAACATGTGCAAGGCACATTCCAGGATAGGTCAGATTGGTGGTTGGGGATGCTGGCTACGGTTGGAACTTGCAAATTCTGCTCGTGAATTGGAGCGATTAGCAACCCTTCGAAGAGAACAAGCATTTCAGCAAAGCGAAGCTTAAGTTATCGTTTTTTTTTCCGTTTCGCAAGTTTGAATTTGCTTCAACTTGCAACGGACAGAGAAACCTTCCATGTTCATTCAACATGTACATGTATACATCAAAAAAACAATATTCATGAAATGCCTAGCAAATCACACCAGCGGGAAATTAAAGTGCCTGTTTGCAACGTCACTGTCCGAAACCATGGAGTTTACAAAAAAAACGCATCCTTTCCAGACGCAAAACATGGCAGAAACAATGGGTACCAAACACTTCTGATCTCAGGACCAGTCCTCAGGATTGGAGTCGCACGAACTGGCGCCTGAGATTGCTGACAAGTCTATGCGAGGGAGCCTCAGAAGAGGCGTCATCTCAGAAAATGTGAAGTTTTCATCAACTTTATTCCATGAAAATGAGGAAAAAGCAATTCAGGGACCCCTTCAGCTTTAAGAGCGAATACCGCAACTCAAAATGCAAAACCCCAAGACACGCCTTGAAAAAACACATTCGAAAAAATCTGGGCGAATCGTAACAATTCCCAAACCTACAAAACCACAAATTTCATAGCCAAGCTTGCACACCCTACACAAAATCATTTCAGCTGGTTGTTTTCTCGCCGTATTCTCCCATTTATTTCGAAAGATTCGGACTAGCAACTACCCTTCATACCCTGCACTAACATATCGTTGACAGCTTACATGCTTAGATCTAATATATATATATAATATATATATAATATATATATATATATATAATATATATATATATATTATAAATATCTTGTATGCTTACCCAACTTTTAAGAATATCCCCCATATCTTCCCATGATTTTTCGGGACCATGGCCAATTCAGCACATCTCGCCTGGAAAGTCAACATGGCACCAGAGCGAGCCAGGGGCTGGGCGGCTGTCTGAAAATTATATATGTTCCTGTTGAAAAAGGTTCAGATGTGACTTGAAGATCTGAAGATATTTTCCAGATAAAATGATTCTGTGATTTTTCAAAATGTTCTAAAAGTTAGAATCTGAGAATCGACAACACCTTTCCTGGCTGCACAGCTGCCCAATTGCTGCTGGCCTCGCCTCCTGCGAGGAACCATCAGTAATGTATCGTAGAGCCACTTTAGGTAGAATGCCCAACCATGGCCAACCCTCCAAACTTAGCTACCCTGGCCCAGTTTGAAAACCACGGTGTTCTGAATGCCAGCGAATATTTTTTCGCAACAACAAAAAATCACCTGCTTTTTTCAACCAGTCGCTTTACACAGCAACAATTTCACGCCTTTTTTCCAGTGGCCAGCGATGCCTCCGTGTTTATGAGGCGATGCCGGCGGACGCAGCTGCAGCATTACTACATGGATCAGCTAAAAAAACACCTGAAGTTTTGGGCGAAAAAATGACCCATTGAGTTTTGTGCAACATGGAATTAACGAGCTAATGGTCGATCCTTCAAAATTGGATGGCTCACTCAGTAAAATAGGGATATAAGGATTTCAGCAATAAGGAAATATGTTTGCTGTTTACCTTCCTTAGAACGAAAAAACCACCATTTCTGTGGGCCCATGAAAGAACGAGTTTGCTCTGAACTTCAGGTGAATCATCATGGGCACGCAGCGTCCAGGCCGACTGGCGTTTGAACGGGCTGCATGGAGAATCCCCATCAACTCACCGTCAAAAACCGGGACCAAGGAGCAGAAACCGAAGAATATTACATATATATATATACATATATAGATATATTACATATTACCATAAAATACCAATGGCTACTGCGAAAATACGATTTCAATTCCAACTACACACCCTTGTCTATTAAAAGATAAGCCGTTCAGCCCAACTAAGATTAATCCAGAGCACTGGAACTGCTGCGTGCCCATCCCGAACAAAGGCCCGTTGGTGTTCAACGGGCCGCGGCACTCAAACGCTCGGCAATGTACTGCTGACGTTCGGCCTTGAAAAACGAAGCGAACGAGGCCAAGGGGCTGAGAAAATGCATGGATTGGGCTGATCTTTTGACATCCAGACTCTTAAAGATGCATATTTCCAGTCACAATTTCGTGTCATAGTTCCAAGGTCATCTGGTGGCATGACCCCTTCCCAGCTTCGGCTTCCTCGTGGCAAGGTACATCCAAAAATGCTTGACGATTCGCTCTCACTTTCTGTAACAATCCCAACCCTGAAAGGCTTCACCCCCTGATGGATCAACCGTGATCAATCCCAACTTTTCTTAATGCCATCCATCTTTTTAAATCGACAAAAGCTTTTTCCCCCCCCAAAAAAATATCCGTTTCTGGGCGAGGAAAAAACTCTAAAGCATGTATAACTGCATGCTCTCCCGGTGCCGGACCTCGATCTCTGCTTTCATCTCTTCCACAGACATTTCCTCGGCACAGGGTCGCTCTGAGGTCAGCATGGTGCAACGGATATGGGGTGAATTCCGTTTCTGTTCTGCAATATCAACACATATCATATATACGTTTATTTATAACACATATACCGGTATGCATTTTTTTGTCCTAGTTCCTAACTACAGTAACTCCAACTCTACAACACGCCTTTTTTCTTCTTACTTTATCCAGCTACTACCGAGCTGTGTATAAGAAATATCCATATGTATATGTGTATATATGTATATGTATATGTATATGTATATGTATATGTATATGTATATATATGCGTATTGCATACGGGTTTTGCTCCACTCAGAAACTCGCTGGGGTGCACATCGAAGTGTTCATCACTAGTGATTTGTAGTGCTAGTCATATTGGTGAACTTTGGTGACAATTGAGACAGCTCTGGTTATCTAAGGGATATCAATATGTACTGGGGAGATCTCTCTCCACCATTTTTTGGGGAGACTAGGGAGATATAGCACCAGTTTGGTCATCTAAAATGCTGAACATATCCAACCCACAGTAATTCGCAGGATAAATGCCCTCAACAGTGGCGAAGTCCTGATCTTGGACCCATTCCCATGCTGGTGCGTCGTTGATGAACCATTCCCATTTTTCATCACAAATTCCATCGGGTAATCAAACGTGGCAATTGACAATCCTCTCATTTATAGATGATTTTCCCCTTAAAACCTCTATTTATCAGGAGTTTCCCATTGCCACCTTTCATTACCAGAGGGTACAACGATCCATTCATATTGATTCATATGATTGCTTCTTTAAAAAATAACCATTGATAGTCCCATTTTTCATCTTTTCTCATGGCAAAATCCATCATGATTCCCCAGTGGTTCAGCCAAGATTCCCTAAAGCCCACCGCTGCTGGGCCAGGACTGGCCCTCAATGTCACCTCCGACGCCGCACGGCTCACACGCCCGCAGCTGGCGCGGCTGGCGCGGCTGGCGCGACCGCTGCCCACGGCGGATCGGGCCTAGGAATGAAACTTCGAAGTCTTGTGGTGACTTAGCCAATCCCAAACATACGCCATCTCATCCCTTTTGGATGGTTTTTCAACATGTTGAAAAGTCATGAAAAGTATTCAATATCCCCTTGAAACCATATGAAACCCCCATCAGTGGTCATTCAGCATGTCTCCAAGGCACCGATTTCACGCTGCCGGAGCGTTGCCTTCCGCCCTGGGGACGTCCAGGAAATCGGTCGCTGAGCGACGCCACCGAGGCACTGCGCAGCGATGCGTCGGAGCGGCTGGAGGAGCACGACAGCTGACGTGACGGCGGGAGCTCCAGGTCCAGTGGAGGCAAAGTCCTTGGAATTTCTGGATGGATCATTGGATGGATCATCCAGAAATCAACATCTAAGGCATATAACTATGGGATATTATGGAACAAAAATAGATCTGATGATATTTTTATCCAACAGCATAGTTTTTGAGATATCTCTGATGGGATACGGTACATATATCTAATGATAAGGGTTCTAATGGGATTTTGATGGGATACTTGGACTTTTAGAAACGCGGTGGCTTGTTCCACAGAACAGGATTTGCGAACGAAGACATGTTTGGCCGTTTGGCCCATCTAAACTTCCGAACTTGTGGGTTCATGCTATAAAGCTCTCCATCTTCTAGATTTCACTATCTGGGCAATTTGATTGAAGAGGAACAAACCAGAAATAGATAATTCTTGGGATTATTCCTCTTACTAGTACTAGCCATCCATCGTTTCTTGGCATTTTTTTTTGTGAAGTCTCTACTCGCTGGAACAATTCAGACAGATCTATCGATATCTTATTTGGCTTCACAGGACTCGTGCTTTCATTTTTGACTGGAGAATCATCAGTGGAGATGTTCCACCAAATTCACAGGTTGGACGGACTTAACCCATCCCAAAAATATGCTCGTCATATCAACCAGTCATCCATTTTGTATGGTTGAAAAACAATAAATGTTTCCCCACCCCGTCTATGACTTCCTCCTTTTTCGGGCGTCCATTTTTGAATTGTCCAAGGGGAGAGTCTATACTTCAGCTCCTATCCTCGCACATGTTGCTCGCTTCCATGTGAGTTTTCGGGTGGCAAATCACCAAACGACACCTGGATATGGTTGATAGTCTGAAATTCCAATCTTTGCGAGTGAAAATCCCGCATGTTTAAGATGTATTTGTTTCTTGATCGAACACTTTATTGTTTGGAATATCTTTCTGCTGAATAGAAAAGTTCTGGCTACATAACACCTTGAATGAATAGCCTAGACTGAAACAAGGTGTATCAGTTTACCAGGGCCTACCCAATTATATCTTACTTATATCCCAATTATGAATCACTTCAGTATATAACAGACCTCAAAAAGATGAAGAACAGTGAACTTCAATTCTAGAATCTATTGAAATTGTGGACCCTTTCTGCATCTGCAAGGCACACGGCAAGACATACTTTTACAATCTCAAAATTCAAAATCTTGGGTTTTCACACTATATGAGTCCAGTTGTGCCCAATTATATCCCAACTACCTCAATCATATCTTAAGTATATCATATTCCAATCATAAATGACTCCCTTCAGTCTAGATTGCGTATAGCAACCGAAAAAAGATAGTGTTTCCAGGATGCTAGTTCCCATTATCCCAAGAGTTTTTCATGATATGACTGGGGGGGGTGCTATCAAACATGATCAAACCCATCTAAAACCAACCTAAAACCCATCATTTCCCCTTTTCGCCACCTGTCCCCACCTGTCCCCAGCCATCCCAGCCATCCCAGCTGTGCTCAGTTTCGAGGGAACGCGACTTTTCCGTGGCGTCTCGGCCGAGGACGACAGGCTCTGCACCGGGGGAGGCGGCCAACCCGTGGGCGTGTGCGGTGCCAGGGGATGGGGACCGAAGGGTGGAGCTTTGCTGGTGCGGTGCTCCTGAGCCGGTGGCCAAACAGGTTTCACCAAGGAGAACCACAGTGGCTGTGGATGGCTGCGAATCCTGAGTTGGTAGATGGTTTATCTGTTTATCTCCTCAGAATCCCATGAAATAAAGAATGTCTATCCCCTTATCCCATGATAGTCCCAGTGTTTCATAGGAATCCCAATAGTTACCAAATGGTGATTTCTGAACGATCCACAGTATGGGGATTTGCTGGCATTTTTAAGCACCATTGTCTGATATAGTCCGAAAAACTTGAGGATGTTTTCCCACAAAATGCAACTTGCTCTTGAACAAATGACGCCTTAGTGGGGCAATGAGCCATGAGGTTTTATATAATTTGATGAATGTGGACCCATCCAAAAAACAACTATGATTTGTGGGGGCCACTACAATGGAGATCAATGGAGATAGCGTTGATAGCGTTGAATATGAATTGGCTTATCCAGAAACGCAAGCTGCGGGCATGCAGTAAATGGCAAAGTGATGTTTGAAAACACGGAATGGAACGGGTGGGGTGCCCTAGTTTCAGACAAACCCGGCCTTCAGACCCAGGGTTTTGAACTATTCAATCGGGTTTATCTCCATGTTTTCCCAACAAGCATTGGTGGCGACATATGTTTGTTAAGCAATGTTAAGCACATATCAGCTGGGGTCCCACATCTAAGTAGTAACCAATGACATGCCCACAACCGAAGTCGAAGTGTCTTCCGCCAAACGCAGGATGCTTCCCAACACGCTGTGGCGACGTTGCAAGTCCTCGGCTTCGCCGATGGAGGGTTGAGTCGCCCATCCCAAAACCATAAGCAAAGTGAGAATGGGATCATCATTGGTGGGATGCTATACGAAAAACAATAACACATAATAACACGTAATTTCACACCACTTAAATGTGAAACCACCCCGGTTCCAATGATCTATAAGCATGTCTCATCTTGGATACCCTGCCACAAACATGCTTTTTTGGTTATTCTTTTAGACCTGGTTGGTATCTCTCTCTCTCTCTCTTTATTTCAAGAGGTGAATTCACGAACTAAACCATAGCCTTCACCAAGGTATAATGTGGGTAAAACAATGTCATAAACCAGCCATGACTGGGAATGGTAAACATACCACCCATAAAAATGGTGATGACTGGGGGATGGTGCAAATGGCATTGTTTTACCAACATTGTAGTTATAGTATGTTATAGCTGTACTTATATATATAATATGTATATATGATACTACACACTAAACAATGTGGGGCCCACCAGTTATGTTTGTTGGTTTATAAACCCCATGAAAACTATAGTTATAGGTATCATAAACCATAGTTATTGAAGTTATGTTCGCCAACTTAGCTATCGTCTGGGGGCCCCACATTGTAGTTATATCATCTATTGTTTACCCACCCCCAGTAGCACCAAGACGCGATCAACTGGTCCAGCGCTGTTTGTTGCGGGCTTCCCTGCAGCTGACCCATCAACGCCAGGGCCGCGCTCGGTAGCGCCAAGCCTCGGGAAATCCCGTGGTTTGTGAAATTGGAGGTACCTACCATATATAAGGCTTATATAAGGCCTATGTATAAGGCTTATATAAGGCCTATGTATAAGGCTTATATAAGGCCTATGTATAAGGCTTATATAAGGCTTATGTAAGGGAATATCCCCACAACATATGGCTTTATATGGTACAGTACCTGGACAGTACCTCTAATCTAGAATCTGAAATTGCTATTGATCAGACCCTCTAGGAAACTAACAGTTTGCTATCATAGCTATGGAAGATGGACCATTTAAATGGATGAAAATGGACCATTTAGCTCGATGATTTATACCAGGGTTTACCGAAACAATTCCATGTTTTATCCATAGTTTGGTTAGTTTACCAAAGGGTGTGATGTATATAGTATATAACGAACATGAATGAAATTAACGTGGAACCCACAAAGTCCTTTGTTGTTGCTTTCTTTCCTGCGCTCCGTCATACATTTTGGTGCAAATCAGGAAAGTAGGATACAGTACCACATCCAACCCCAACAGCGATTGGCTGGTTGACATCCCCTCAAACTGGAGAGGATATCCTCGTGTGGTTGTCACTTCAAAAACCAGAAATAGATTGTAACCACCGTCGCTACCCGCCAATATCCGCCAATGAACACACCCAATATGAATCATATATGAAAAAGTGCAGGAGGGAGTAGTTCATGGGGACACTTTCTCTATCTATGCAACGTGGTTTACCGCACAATAGTGCAAGAACCTAATGAATTCCCCTTGCTACACCCAAAATGAAATCATTTCAGATCGCAAAAAGGACCGGTTGATCATGTGGCAGGTCCATTGGTGCCCCATTTGCACTCCGGCAATCTAAACTGGCAATAGATCATAGAATAAAAACATTCAAACCCATCATTCAGGAAAAAAAACCATGGATCCTATATCAATCACCAATTGCGAACAGATCTGGATACAGCAAAATAATAATAGTTCAATAGTACTATAATACAGATCTTATCACCAATAGCAATAGTACCAATTAATTCGTATTTAGCAGATCTGGATCACCAATGACTATGGTTCACTAGTCTGAAAAGTTGGACTCTTTTGGGGTCACGCCAAGACGCTGCTCAGCTCCTTCGCAAAGCTTTTGAAGTCCACTTCCAAAGCCTTTGGATCAATTTGGGAAGCTGCTACAGGATGGGGCCCCCGTTGGATAGCGTTCAGTTGCCTGATTTTTGTGGCTGAATTCTATGGTTTATGGTAGATATAACTATAGTTAATGGGGGTTATAATGGTTTATAAACCAACTTATAACTGGCAAAGACTTGTTCCACTGGCAAAGATCGATGGTTTATCGTTAGCTGGTGCCAAGTCAAGGCATCAGAACCACTGATCAAGCTGTCTTGGACAAAGCGCTGCAATGATAGGTTCACTACCCATAAATGGAGGTTACTGGTTCTGCAATGCTTAGGTGATTCGAAGGGAATCCACTTCATCAACTCCAAGGGCAAAAAGGGGACCCCGAAAAATCATGAGACACTTGGGGAAATTTGGGGCCGCTGCGAATGGGAAAACATACTGTATCATACTGTATCCTGTTCTGGATGTCCCCCAATTTTTGAAGACATTCATCGCCAGTTACCTCCGTTTCTAACGGGGGCTCAGTCCTTTTCCAAGCCACATCAACTGTGAGCATGATGCCATTGTCCTCATCCTGGGTTTCAACTGAATTGATCCCCTTTTTTTATTCGGCAATCTGCGACATCCTGTTCAAAACAGTTCAATCGGCGATGTTTGAATCCGAGTCACCGAATTCAAGAGCCAATGATGGTTCAATTCCAAGATATTCCAAGTGAGATGTTTGAAATCACTGGGTTGGTGGTTTAAATACCCGTGGACAATATTGGCTGGGGATATCCAAAATGTGGTCGAGAACAAGAAACACAGCGTTTGAAACCACCAGTCAATTACTGCTTCTATTGAGTGCTTTTGGATAAATAAGCAAGTCAAATTCTGTGATAAAAATTGTTCCACTTCCAAAGCTCCAATACATGCAGTTCACGCAGGGCACAGCCAAACAATGACCCATGAACTCCAGAAAAAAGAACGACATGACATTCAACACCTTTCAACAGGTTTCAACATGCCTCAACTGGTTGCAAAGTAAACTCCCAGCATCCCAATCAAAATGGGAGAAAAACATCATCATCTTCCTATCCCCAAACCCCCCCCACCCGCCTAAGAGGATCATCCCACGGATCATAAGTGGTACGCCACTTTAATAAGTCCCCCAAGTGGGGGTTTCCTGTACTTAACTGGCTTCTAAGTATGGTTACCAACCACCTACGAAGTGCCCAGATGTAATTTTCCAAGAATTATCCCGAATTGCATAGCTCTTCATAGTTGTTCATTGTTTTTTCCCCATGTGTTTCCGATTTTTTCCCAACATTCTCCACTTGTACAGTGCCCTGTGTGGCTCCTCCTCCGCCACCATGGCTTCCTTCGTGGCGGCGTGGACCTGCTGCTGATGCCGCTGCGCGCGGCTGCGCAGCTGCTCCGAGGGCGCCCAGGACGGCTCCGCGCCACCAGGGACGGCCGCGACGACGCGGTCGGCGCTGTTGGACCGGGAACGGCGCACCGGGCGCTGGCTGCGGGCGGATGGGAGCTCTTCGTCGCCAGGGAGAAAGTCCTGGAAGGATGTAGCTGGAAACAATCTAGATTTAGAATCTATATCCACAAAAAATATCAAACACTATCAACAAATAAGATCTAAGTCTATGGCAGTCTATGGCTACAATCCATTCCCAATGGGGGTGACATAGGCAATGCAACCATAGAGGTGGACATTTTAGGATGATGGCATGAAACCACCTGATTCCAACTTTTCCTGGTAAGTTTCTGGGAAAAAACAACAGCTTGCTATCTTTCCAGGTCATCCATTTATCATTTATGGTTTTAACCATTTTTCACCTACATTTTCCCTGCAACTCACCCAGTTGTGCAATATATTCAGTGTCTCACAATGAACACCATCATAAACATCCAGGTTCAATGTAATGTCAACCCTTGACTAATAAACCATGGTTTTTCAATTAGGGTGGTAAACCCCAAAATAGTGGTAATCTAATACTCAAACGGTACCTCCCCAATCAAACAGCCGAGGGATTTATTAGTCCAGGGTTGACATTACATATGAATATACATGATATGTAAATATATATATGTGGCTGGTGTATCAGGTTATGTTGGGACTGATGTATGAATGGGATTATTTCATCAACTCAATCAGGAATGGAAGGGTTCCAGTTTCCTTCCGTTCTTTTTTTGGGGTGGGCTTCCTCCAACAGTCCCCGTTCATTCTGCTTCCACCCAGCTTCTGTGAGCATTCGCTCGAAGCAAGTGCGCTCGTGTTGCTGTTGGGTGGCAACCACCAGTAGCTGAGCGCCTGAGGCATGGATACTTCAGCTGAACTCCTTTCCAACTCAACAGAAACGGTCTACTGCAACATACCCTCTAGTAATTCATAGCATAGCTATGGGAAATCACCGCTTTTAGAAAGTAAATCATTGAACTTTCTATGGCTATGTTCGCTATGTTAGTTGGCCGATTACCGGAGGGTAACAGCTTCCGCTACTGAGGCCGGGCCCGCTTCTCCCTGGAGTCACTAACATGGCTTAGCTTTCAACAAGAAGTTTTCATCATGGTTGGGACATGTTGTGAATTAACTATATTGATGGATTGATGAAATAGTGAATTACATATTGAATTACCAACTATAGTCAATAACATTATATATTGATGGTCAATATAGTCAATTCACAATATGGATTGTCCATAGCAACATCTCCGGGGATGCACCTCCCTAGGTCCCTCCCAGAGTCCCAGGCAAGGCACAGTAACGGCACTTCACAGGTCTCAACTCACCTGTGGCTGAAAGGTACATAAAGGTACCCCCCAATAAACTGACAAAACTATGGAAAATTACCATTGTTCATGGGCAAATCATTTGTACATGGGCCAAATGGACCATGTTTCATACCTAATTATATTGAATTACCAAAGGGTATTCCAAAGGTTTTGCCACTCATTTCGGTACGGCTCAACGCTTCTAGACGCCCAAACTCACAGGTTTTTCGCCGTCGCCAACGGTAAGCCATCCCAATTCTGCGTCCATCCAACATGGTTGGGGGATGGACGCATCATAGATTTCACCAGCAAAACACTGGATGACATCTGCTACCCTCTGGTAATGACTAACAGTGTGCTATTGAAAATGGCTATAGAAGTAGTGGATTTTCCCATTAATAGCATGGTGATTTTCCATAGTTATGTAAACGTTTACCAGAGGGCAACCACTAAAAGAACATCCGGCAACAATTCATGTGAAGTTCTCCGGAGGTTTCTAAACCCTGGCTGATGAATCAAGATCCTCCAACAGTGACAATTCCCCTTCCAACAAAAACCCTGTCCAGTTCAACAGGCCATGCATCAGCTTTCCATCCGTGAATAGATCTGCCCTTCTTTTTCACAGTGAAAGAGCCAGAATGACCAAATTACATCAAATTACCTGAACCATCATTAGACATACAAAATGCAACCTTAAATGCCTTCAAAATTCTTCTCAAACTCGTGAAACATCACCCCAAGCAACAAGAACAGCCAAGCGGCTCCGATTTTCTTGGCCACCTGTGCAGGGCTGGGTTTGTGAAGGGCCTTTTTAATCCGTATTCTGCTGGGGTTGCATCACCGTTTTGGCGGCCTGAAGTTGCTGAAATCTATTGAAGCTTCATAAATATTTCTACTGTATATAAACCCCACATTTTGCCAGTGGCAATTTGCTCACCATTTCTCATACACTGCGTAAATAGTTGGTTAGTAATATCTTTGCTTTCATAATCATTTACGGCAAAAGATGAAACTACTGAAGGACTCTAAAGTACTCCTCCTCCAAGGTCTTTTCCAGTAAAATCAATCAAGTTCATGATTTTTCTCATATATATATATATCATATACAATCACACACATATATATATAGTCATATAGTGTATTAGACATTCAATGTTTTGGTCCCATGTTTTTCTACCAATTTTGACCTTAAATTGCTGGCGCCTTGCGCGGCGCTCTCGAGACTCTCAAGGCCAGGTACAGCTACAGCTCCAGCGTGCTTGCGCCGCTCCAGGCCTTCCAGGGATTTCAGCCAGGGAGCACGCTATGGGATGATAAGGAAATGATAAGGACATACTATTGGAATATTATATTGGAATATTATATTGGAATATTATATTGGAATATTATATTGGAATATTACGGGGTAATAACAATGATAAGGATAATATATATTTCATGAGTGATCAATGATAAGGAAATATGATTCGAATCTGATTGGAACATAACTGGAATATGAGTAATCCATAGTAATCCCTGATAAGGACATAGCTATGATCCTGGACTTATGAATAGTTATGATAAAACATATTTCTTGGAATCTGATTGGAAGATAACTGGAGTATTTTCGTCGAACATGGTGAAAAATCTCAGTATATGAATAGAAGATGAATACGATTGGAATATCAGGGAGCAATTGTGATTTCATTAAGCCATATTAAGCCTATAATAGTGGGATGAAACCCATCAATGGGGATTAGATGGATTTCGTGGAGATTTTACACTCGGATCATCGAAACCGAAACGGGGAGATGTTCCATTACCATGGTAATGAATACCACGGGGGTAGCAAAAATGTGGATTTAGGATATCTACCCTCTGGTAAACTAACATAACTATTGAAAATCACCATTTTCAATGGGAAAATCCTCTATAAATGGCCATTTTCAATAGCTATGTTTGTTTACCAGAGGGTAGGTTATTGCATCCAACAAAACAACTGGACCGTTATCCATGAACAATGGGGATTTGTTCATGAGCAATGGGGCACCCCCAAAAAAACGATGTCCAGGGGAATTTGATGTCGTCCTTCATTATTTATTCCTCCCAGTCGACAGCTCATGCCTGAGAATCGGCCAATTTCGCAACCCATGGGTCCCATGGGTCTATCTTAGGTGGGAGCTGAATGCCTTAGAAATCGAACTTCCATTTGGGGGTTTCTGAAGTCATGGGGGATCATGGGTTTCAACACTAAAATCTACTAAAATGGTCGTTTATGACTTGGATGATTTGGGGGTCATGACTTAGGAAACCTCCAATTCTACTTCTCTTGAACCCACCAAACCATTCGCTCGGCCTCGAATCAAAGGATGATCCTCCTAACAAGGTGATCCGCAGCAGCAGGGACATGGCCAATCACTTGGAAACTGAAGGTGTTTTCATGTAATTTCTGGGACCAATTTTCACCAGTACCACATCAAGGTACGCTTGGGGAGCTACTATACCATGCTTGGTGTGTCTCTCTCACCAGGTGGGCAAAGTCTTGTCCTGGGAAAAATGCCAAAGCACATGAGCGGGAATAGCAAGAAATGCAGGTTGCCGACTTAAGTATCTAGCTCTTGGCCCTTGCAAGCTTAAAAGCTGCCAGAAAGTCTCCGTCCTCTGCTAGAAACCTATAGGAACGCTTAAGTGCTGATTTAAAAAGGCTGGCGCAATCCCACAAGTTGTCCTTGGTTTCTCGTTCTGGAGGATGACGAAACCTGAAAAAAAAAGGTGGAGAGGGCATTGAACGGCATGAAGGGGTTGGAACAAGTTGGAATCAACATTCTCAACACTGATAGAATATGAAAGACATATAGAATCAGTACGAATCTGAATTGGCAGAAGAAATTCGAGGCTTGAATGTATTGAAAGCGTGATTTCGCCCGAACGGCCAAAGTGCCACGCTCATAACTCCTTTTCGAAAGGTCAACCACTGGGCATGGCTGAGCCCATCTACCCAGCAGTTGAGCTACAGTAACTCCAATGGGAATTCTATATTGTACTATATAAATTGCCCAATTTGCGGTCAACATTTCACCATATTTCATCATGTTTCACCAAGCATTCAAGAATTGAGCAGTGTTCAAAATCCCTCTATCATTCCATTTGATCCTGGTTGGTTTATAGAGATTCCCCTGTTGGAGCATTATAATCCCCAATATATGAAGGGTAGTAGAATCCCCTATAATCATCAACCAACAGGGGTTTAGCAGCCACTGCTCAATTGGTTTTCCTCAAAAGTCGTCCCAAAATCCTGCCCCATGCGGCATCAGCCACACCTTGGAACCGCTGGACTGCGTTCGAACTCCTGCGATGCAGCTTGGATGCCGGACACCCCAGGGCGTAACCCCAAAATGCAGGGTCTAAGTCTACAGTCGACATACCTTCGGATTTGGGGGGTTTAGTGTCCAAAGATCAACACACATGGGGACTATCATCTGAGGATCATCATCTTCTAGGATGGAACATTTCAACTCAACATGGGCTAACGGTCCAGCTAGATACGGGTTTACCTTGATATATATATATAT
>Ga0126342_10010009_pt1 | contig 16970 bp, 10 predicted proteins | sample Cyp1metagenome_FD_92528 | JGI IMG/M metagenome (GOLD analysis project Ga0126342, IMG submission 92528) | Coral microbial communities from Lord Howe Island, Old Settlement Bay, Australia - Cyphastrea 1 metagenome | ecosystem: Host-associated > Invertebrates > Cnidaria > Coral ... | reverse complement strand
GGACGAGGAGGACGAGGAGGAGAGGAGGAGGAGGAGAGGAGGACGAGAGGAGGACGAGGCAGGAGGAGGAGGAGGAGGCAACTGACATAAAATCTAACAACCCTCACCTGGCAGGTGGGGAAATAGACATAGTTGATTTACCTATTCAAAATGGTGGATCTTTCCATATGAATCACCATTTTCCCATGGTTTTCCCATGCTTTTCCCGTGGTTGACCATGGTGGACCAGAGGGTAGTGGCGCCCAGTTGAGATGCAATGACTGAGGATCCAGGGGTGAACCACCAAATCGTTGTGTCCCTCTCAAAATGACCTGCAATGCCAAAATATATATAATATATTATATTATACATAATATCATATATTATAAATATATATATATAGAGAGAGAGAGTATACCTAATTTCCAAACAAACCCATATATATATATATATATTATAATATTATATATATATTATTAAATTATATTATATATATAATAGAGTATACCTAATTTCCAGACAAACCCATATATATATAATATTATATTATATTATATATATAATAGAGTATACCTAATTTCCTGACAAACCCATATATATATATTATATTAAATATAATAGAGTATACCTAATTTCCAGACAAACCAATATATATATATACATATCATAGTAAAATATTATATATATATATATAAAGTAAACCAAATTTCCAGACAAACCCCTATATATATAATATAGTTGGTTAGTTCTATCATATCCCATAAAATCGATGGCTTTCCTGTTAAATAACGATCACCATCCCATTAAACCAGCATTAAGCCCCACATATAGTTGGTCAATGGTGGTTATATACTATGTAATCCCTATTGAAATCCAATATTTGTTTGAACAAAAACTCAAGGTTCCAAGGTTGTGCAGTTACCATCTGGTAATCAAACGTGGCTGGCTGGAAAATCCCTACCAAAGGATACAAAAGGATGTTTATACTTGGGAAAACCATCGACAAATTGTGGATTCTCCAGCTAGCAGCGAGTACTGGAGGGTATGTGTCTTCTTTTTTTCGGTCAAGTCATTGGGTACCCAAATTTTTAAGATTGTTAATACATGGCAGTGTGTCAAAACCTTGTACCCCTGGTGAACATCAAAATAGCTGGTAAATGAATGTTCATCCCATTAGAATTGATAATAATAGGTTTTGACCCACCACCACATGTCAATACGATATTTATGGTCTCAAATCTGTGGTCCAGGTCTCAAATGGCTTGACCCAGATCCATATTTAGCTTTGTGCCGAACAACATCCACGAATCCACTGGTTATATCTCTGGTTCATCCAGTAGGATAAGGAGGCTTTTCATCCACCGAAAAAAACTGGTGTGAACTAACCTGCTTGGTAAGTGGGATGAGGCACTAAGTATACTCCAACTAACAATAAATATGGAAAATGATTTAGTTCGATGTTACCATGAAAATTGGTGGTTCTACCGAAGACAAGTCGATTTCCCCGTGAAATTCTTCGGCCTTCTCGCTTCTCGTTCAAGGCTTTGATGACCTCGTCGGTGAAGCGTTGCCAACCGCAGGACGCATGAGAGTTGGCCTGGTGCGTTTGCTAAGCGCCAGCCCGGATGTCCCCGTCCAAACGTGAAATGATGGGTTCATCGGATATTCAAATATATTCAACGGCGTTGTTCATTGGATCTAGGGATCAGTGAATTATGACCTGAAAATTACCAAACATCACAACAGGAAAGTCAGTGGATTATCACCTGATTATTCCTCATTTGGGAAACTTACCTGAACATCTCCCAAAATTAGTACATTGCTAGATTAATTGCTGGGGCCCCCAAGAAGCAAAAAGTGACGCACATAACTTGGACCAACATCTCTTATTATATATATTTATCCATTTATCTACCATAAACCAACATCTTTTTACATGATAACTAATAGGATATAACTAACCAACTCGATATGATTCTTGAGTTGACCCCAGTAGCCGCTGGTAATTGAACATAGTCATGGAATCATATGTTTCTTCGAACTAAATGGGCCATGGTTTGCATAGCTATGTTAAATTACCAGGGACTACCCATTTCACTATGTTCTATCCACGATAAAAGCTGGAAAACCCTACTTAAGCTATTTATGGCCAAAACTTATTTTGGTTTGATTTTCATCGTGGCCAATGGTATTGAAATATGACAATCCCAAATCATGATTTGGGGGTTGACATATTCTGGGGATTTCACAACCTGCTTGGGGATGCTCTCCGCCCAGCTGCCGCACAGGTCTACTTGCACACAGTCAGTTTCCTAACCAGGTGGTGTCCCAGCAAACTCCTTGTAAAAACATTGGTTTTAACGGCTTTAACCCAGAACAAATGACATCTATATATACTTGATCTATTTCTATCCAGTCTTGGCCAAGGATGATCCAAATATGTATATTATATATATAGATGATTGCTGGATGGTGTTGGTTTCTCCATTAAATCACCATGAAATCCAAGTTAGCCACCCAAAAAGATTGTTTTTTCCATGAAAAAACCACCAACAACGACCCGTCACCCTCTGGTAATCAAAAGTGGCAGTAAACCATCAACTAAAATGATCTAAAATGGAGGTTCAAAACGCTGGGTTCAAAACGCTGGGAAATTGTCATAGAACTAAATGATTAAATTGCTGATTTTCAAGCAAACCATGGAGCTGACAACGGGAGGGTAAGCTATAACATTAAACTCCTCAAACCCAAACTGTCCAAGGTTTAGTCATGTTAAACCATCTTAAACATATATGAACACTTTTTTTATTGGGACACATTGAGATTTAGTCATGTTCTTACATATATCAAAACAAACCAAGCGTATGGGGAACCTCCGAAACACCCCTTAAGTTCTCCCCTGCCCCCATGAACCGTGCCTCCTTGTGCCCCTCGCGCACGGTCAAGGTGGCATTCAGCAGCAGCACCCCCTGCTGCGCCCAGGAGAGCAGATAGCCTCGGAGGATCCCACGGTCCTCATGGACTTCGTCGCCGTTGTTTGTCGGAGTTTTAACGATGGATCCCACTTGGTAAATGGTTAGACATATTTAAAAACCATATATATATATGTATATTTATATAAATATAAATATAAATAAATAAATATATATATATATGGGCCACGGTCAATATTTGTTTTTTTGCTCCAAGTCATCAATTTTTGAAGATTGTATTATCGTTACAGGTTTTGGTATATAAGCAAATGCAATCGTTTTTTGAAGAGTGTATGATCGTTTTCCAAGCCCCAGCTCAATTTCCAAAAAGTAAAGATATCTCGAATACTACTCACTCTCCATTAATCTAAATTTTGGCTGTAGCTCATGTATATATATATATATACTGTATATATATCTATATATATATATTTACTGCTTATATATATATACGCTTATATATATGTGTTTTACTGCATATATATATATACAGTATATATATATATATACATACTGCTTATATATATATATACTGCTTATAATTGTATATATATATACAGTTTATATACAGTTTATATACTGTTTATATACTGCTTATATACTGGTTATATACTGTTTATATACTGTTTATATACGGTTTATATATATACTGTTTTTTTATGTATATATATATAAATACTGACTGTAAATACATATGGGATAACTCCACTGAATGTTAATGTGGATTTTTCCATCACCAGGGTTATTAACCAGTTCTGAATCGCGTGGATGATCCTCCAAACAGAACAGCTTGGAGACGGAGATAGATCATGGGTTACATGGAATTTATGGTATTTACAAGTGACAAAGGGAGATATTCATTGGAAAATCATCAGAAACTTGGGAATATTTTTTTGAAACCTTACGACATGTGGGGCATGGCCATAAAATCTAACAATAATGGGTGTTGAGTTGGAATATCATTGGGATACAATAGAGTATAATCTATAATATATATGTATGTATATATTATACCTATACATTAATTTCAGATGATATTATCTTATCTTATAGTAAACTATATTAAATCATATTAATATTATATATTATTATGACATATTATTCTATATTATGTTATATTTTGATTATATCATATTATACTATATTATACTATATTATACTATATTTTACTATATTATTATATATATATTATATTCTATTATATTGCATTATATTGCATTATATATAAATATATGTATGTAACTAACCAACCATCTGATATGTTCTTGGACTTGCTGATCCGGGGATTTACTTCGCTAAACTAGGATTTCCATAGAGAGAAACAGTGTAACAGGATATAACGAACCAACTTGGGATAATATGGGACCAGGATCTTTGTGGAGTTGAAGCATTTACAGTGGCTAAACTGTGATTTTTCTTTGCTGGGATGTCAAAAGGGAATAATCGAATCTAGCTTCACCAGCTGTATGGGGTCTCATAGTGGTTGAATGTAATGTTAATGCTGATTTAATTTAATGGATACACTAACTGGTCCTACACGTAGCAAAACCGTATGTTTTCGACATTTTGTTGAACAAAGGCCGTAAAAAACCGTGGCAACTCTCACACAAGTGGTTTCCAGACGATCAAAACCGTAATGACAAAAACGGGAGTATGGCTTTCCAGGATAATTATGTTAGAATAACTATCATTACTGCAACCAACTATTCATGATATTCGGATGTGTCTGAACATAGATACCCACTAATGGCCGTTCGCCCTGGGAACCTCTCCGTAGCATGGCCGGCTTGAGCTGCTGCTGGCGAATCCATTTTTGGAGATCATCCCTTGATAGAATTCCTATACAGCACAGGTCTCCAACATCTGCAGGGTTGAATACCCTGGCAACTTCTAGACATGCATATATGTAAATATAGTACGGATAGATCGATAGATAAATTTAGTATAGGTAGATAAATGGATGGATTGGTAGATCGACAGGAAAATAAACTAGGTACGAGATACATATGTAGATACACAGATATAAGACCAACATCAATCCGCAACAGCAACAGATATGTGGGTCATTTGGAGAGGCACTAACTGATTCCCATCCCCATGGTTTACAGTTGTTTTACTAGCATTATATATGACATCCATATTCAACCCACTGATAGCTGAAAGTCAATCACCTACGACCTGAAAGTCAATCACCTACGATAAGTTGCTTTTGAACAAATATAACTAGCGTTATCGTTGACATTTCGGTGTGCCTGAAAATGTACCCCAACTATCCACTTTTTTCGGAAAAATGATGACCGTTGGATTTTGGGGTACCATATTTTCAGAGAAATATCTGCAGTTGCGAAAGTGGTGGACACCTCTCCTGGTAAAACCTACCCTCCACAGAGATTTCCGAAAGAAAATGGAAACTCTCTGCGGCATTTTTCTTCCAAGACACCATGCCCAGGACTCTGAAAGCCAGGGATATCTATCTCCAGCTCCTCCCGAAAAAAAAAACACAGGTGAGGAGGGGGGTGGGTATGGTCAGTAACCGCCTACAGAACATATCAGAAAATACATCACTAGTTGATTTGGTTCCACCATTTTGCCATTTAGCAAAACGGGGATGTAACATGATATAACCAGCAATGGTGGTGAAACAAAGGGATTTAACTATCAACCAAACACATATTAAGATATACAGTGCATATATATATATATGTATACATATATATATAATTATATATAATGGGATAAATCAGGATATATAACCAACAATAAGATGTGTTGGTTTGTGCGGAAGCAGGGAATACCACAAAATTGTCGTTGCCCAACTATGTGTGATTTAACATATAATTTTGTTGCCATCGTGGAAATCTATAAGGGTAAACCCCCAAGCGAGGTCATAGGCGAGGATTCCAATCTTTGGTTTCATGGACTGCACAATTCCTACAATTCCAGCAGAGATTAATGGAATATCCCCTATGGTCATTCGATACAGAAATCGACAACTCGATACACTTTTTCCAGTTCGTAGCGTGAATTTCTGATCCGAGCAATTTTCCTGAGTTCGATCTATTTTCTCTTGGCTACCCGAGCTAGACTGAAAACAGGAATTGTTTGCTTTGATGCGACACTAGTTCGAGCGAAAATTTGCGCAAAAAAAGCCGCAAATATCCGCAAAAAAGTGCAAAAACCCGCAAATTCAAAAACTGTAACAAATCCAACTGACAATGGGGAAGGAATGAACCCCCTCGAGCCTTTTTTCTGCAAAAGAGCAGTTTTTTGCAAACCCGCGAAAATCCACAGCACGAGCAAAATAAAATCGATACACAAATAAATGTATCATTGGAGGGTCTTGGGTCTTTGTACTGAGCTGTCAGTTCTACAGCTCGTTGTCCAGCTCAAATCCAGCAGTCATCCCCGGCAAATCCCCAGATTTTTAAGCGTTTGGGAATATCAAAGAGAGTGTAATGTAAGGTAAAGCCAATGCCATAAACCGTCCCCAATATCACAAGGAAAATGGTGGATTATGCGATTTCTCACATTATCAAGACCCAACTGGCAATTTTAGATCATTTTAGTATTAAGACATGCCATACTACATATCAATACATATCAACCCGCGATCACCTACAAAGTGGGGCCGACTTTAGTTCTAAGTCGATAAAGCCATCCAATGGTATAGAATATCTCCATCACAAATATTGCTAGTAGGGATAAACCATTGAAGCAAGTTCCCATTTTTACCATAAGCCGTCTCCGATGAGCTGTCTTTACCAGATTGATCACCTGTCATAGTGAAAAAACACAAGCTTGTGTTTTCGTTTCATCTCCACACTTTTTCCTGAAATCGCATGTTTCCTTGCTTCAAAACCAAACTTTCCTTGCTTGAAACCCAAATCTTACCCTGGTGACGGTGAAACTCACAATTTTCCTCATGTGGGTAAACAATCGTAAACCATTCCCCAATCATCACCATGGTTAATCATTCTTTATAGGTGGTATGCTTACCATTCCCAGTCATAGGTGGTGTATTATTGTTTTACCCACATCATATGGCTTATATATATATATAATTATATATATATACATGTGGATCATAAACGACTATATAGTGGGATTGTATGGTTGCTATTCCCAACAGGGTGGTTTATGGCATTGTTTTACGGGCGCCTTGTAGATGTTCGCCAGGCTCGGTGGTGTCTTAATCCCCGGCCGCACGCTGAAACACATGCCATGTGCTTGGCCGGGCTCATGGTAGGGATCCTGGCCTGCAGGACTCGTGGTGGATGAATTGTTAGTTGAATAAAAACTACCCTCTGGTAAACTAACATAACTATGGAAAATCACCATTTTTAATGGGAAAATCCACTATAAATCACCATTTTCAATAGCTATGTTAAATTACCAGAGGGTAAGGCATACCGGCATACCTTCTAAATGGTCATGAAACGTCATGAAAAATAGGGCACATTATGATGATGATTAACCAATGGATTTAGAGGTAGCATATGTTCAGACAAACCCAATACCATCTGGGAATTTGATGCGCATAGCTATTGAAAATGGCCATTGAGTTCGTGGATTTGCCTATGACCAATGGTGATTTTCCATACTTATGTTAGCTTACCAGAGGGTAACAACTTGAACAGCTTACAACCCATCCTTTTGCCAAAGTAACATGCGTGAGGACGGACTTCTGTTGGATAATTATGGATAATTCATATTGATACCCTCAAATGGAAAATAACATCTCCTTGTAAATGGTGGTTTTAACAAGACAATCATCTATAAATGAGGGATTTTCTAACTACCATGTTTGATTGCCGAAGGATCCTTCGTGGGAAAATGGGACACATGTGCGTGACAAACTCCCGAGTTTTGGCAGTTGAATAGGGACAATTATAATAAACCACTTAAGCAACAGTGAGATAGACACACACACATATATATATATATATTTACATACATAATACATAAATGTATTTGACTGCAAAAAAAACAAAAGATACTGGAAACCATCCCCAATAGAGGTATACCGGATGATGCAAAATCACCTCACTAGTAAGTGAGTAAAAAATGGTTGGTTTACCATTGGGTTTACAAACTTATTTTATGTCACTTCCCAGGAAATATGATGGTTTATTGGAAGTGTTCCTTTCATCCAATCCGTTGAAATAAGTATCTTATTAGGCCATTCCATATCGTTTGACGAACTCTACAGAAAAGGTATTCCAAACGTGGCCCCATATTTAACCCCAAGTCACCAGTAGGGTTTGAATTTCTACTTGCTCTATATTCATTTTAGGGTATGTACACCCTAAAGATATCTAAGATTCTCGCAGTACATGGATCCAGAAATCAGAAACGCAGAAGAATCCACTTTGTTCAAAGCACCATTTGACGAATCAACTGGACTCTGGACACCGGTGATGCCAAGGCTTTATGTAAGGCTTGGGATGTCCAACGCTAGTAGGGGGTTCTGAAAATTGGGAACCCAAAAAAACACGCAACCACGGTTGTTTCAATATATACTCAAATGGTTAAAGTTTGCTATGAATTGGCGGTATCAACTTTTTTTGACACCCTGAAAATTGACGCATCACTTGATACCTCATCCTTTCAGTCTGCCCCACCAGAACATTCCGGCCTATGATGACGACCCGCCTTAATTGGGCATCTGGAGATGTGTGGATCACGTGTTGATGACATCTGGGGATGTGCGGATCAGGTGCAACTACTAAAACTACTGTATCAGGCCTCTTCTGCATGATGAACCGTTATCACAAGTGTAGTGCAGGTGCAATCCTGTAAATATATGTAAATATATATATAAATACGCCATATGGTGTATATATAACTGATCATAATCTAATGTACGGTTCCATGCTATATATATATGATACATGACATATATATATATATATATATATATATATACATATATATGTTATATATTTCTTTATGACATATATATATATATATATATATGTTATATATTTCTTTATGACATATATATATATATATATGTTATATATTTGTATAAGACATGTATATATATATGTTATATATATATATATGATATATATATGATATATATATATGATATATATATATATGATATATATATATATATATAAATAATATTTGCTAATAATTAAATACATATATCATAATTACATATATATATATATACATACAGCATTATGTGTATAAGATATTAAACTTACCTGGTGAATATATAATCTTTGACTGACAGGCAAACATAGTGCAAATTGATGCAAAGTCTGTGATCAAATCTGAGCGTCCATGTCGAATTCTTCCGGCATTTGGTGATGGATTATAAAAACACTTGCTCAGGTAATTGGAAATTGGTAATATTTGATTATATATATATATATATGTTTATTTATTGGTAATTGGTAATGGTAAAACTCAAGTAGAATGTAAATTCAAGTAGAAGATATTAGAAGATATAAATGGAACCGCAGAATAGGATGAGGAAAAAAAACACTAGAGACATATACACCAGCCAGATAAACATTTTAATAGCATTGCAAACCCAGCTACACCTGGTAGAGGCCCATGATTGTGTCGATGAAGAAAACAATGCACCTTCAAAGACCAGCATCAGCCTGCTCACCATTTTTGTGTGCGGGGTTCCACCAATAAGTGGACATATAACTGATATAACAAAAATTACAGGAGTTATATCCCACCTCATGAAGGTAACCACCATGCCTGTACCCAAAAAATCACCACAACTGCCCGTTGGTATGTGGCACCAAGTGGCACTTTGTCAAAGGGTGTCTCATTGAAAGCTGAAAAGACCTGCCATTTATGGCAAAAAACCAAAGGATTAAACTACCCATCCAAGGTTGGGGATGTTTGATGATCAAACCCTATGCAGAGAACAACAAGTCGTGAATTTAGACAGTGGTTCAAAATCCATCATCAAAAACACTTGCTTAAACACTGGACCAACATTGTGTTTAAGTACCAGGAACGTCCTCGTGCTATCTTACTAAAAATAATGTGGTACGTGGGTTGTATAAACTCATATTCTATATGATCTAACCAGCAAATGGCAATGTTCAAAAAGGGGAAATTACAATGATATTGTAGGGATGTAATTGGTTTTTGGATTGGGATTTGAACAGCAAAAATGATGCCATAGTGGGATGTCATGTGGGGTACCATATATAATGTATAATATAAATTATTATTATTGTTACTATTATTATCGTTATTATTTTTATGGTCAATCAATGCATTCCTTAATTAATTTCTGTTCATCGTCATTTTCATTCATTTTATTTCATTGTTTTTTTCATGCATGTGTGGGGATATACATGGATACCCAACATCTTACCAAATCCATTCCACTTGGGCAATTTTGTTGAGGCCTTACCAACTTGAATTTCAAAACCAATTTCATCAAAAAATCACCGAGATTCACCTGGGGTCGAGATTAGTGATTGCCCATCAAGTTTGCAACATGTTGTAACATGTTGTAACTATGTAACTCCTGTATCTCCGTCGAAGTACTAAAATATGTGCACTGTTCGCTTGCCAATGGACTTCACAGGATTGGATCGCCCTGGCAGCCAAAATGTTGCTGCGATGATCTACATGTTTTTTCGGCGGTTTTAAAAACATGAGGTATCCAAACATGGTCTAGTTTGACGTCAAAATCTAAAAACCTAAACTTTCATGTGTAGTATATAAACACATCAATTGATGTCTGATGTGTAGCTACCAAAGTATCCGACACAATTGCGAAAAGGTGCCAACTTGGGACGAACGGACTTTTTGAGAGGCAATTTCAAATGAACAGACTATTTTTGAGAGCCGGGGCACGAAACAACCATGACAATTGCCATTATACAATATCAATTACATCCCTATGATACCTGATTGAACTTTGCAATTCACAAACCGGAAAATACTGGTATATAGCTGTTATCATACAACCATTTGAGGATGATTTCCCGCAATCGGTTTGCATCACGGAAAACAATGATGTCAATATAATGATTCTCTTAAGTCTTAGTTGGTTAGATTGCACTATACATTTGTTTTTTTATCTCATCAAATATCCCCATTATATCCCCACACATTGTTCATCCAACATTCAACACCCATTAAATACCATTAAACCAGCACCAATCACCCAGAGGCTCTTCTGATAGCCCCTGACGTCTTGCTTCAATCCGGTCCTCTAAGGTGAGTGCCTTGACCTTCACGATCTCGTCATCGGAGTCGGCATTGTCCTGTTGCACAGGCTCCAGAGCTTGATCCTCCTCCGCAATCTCCCTGATCCAAGACTCAACCTCCCGGTTGGCAGTAGAAGTAGCATTTTCTTCTGCCTGGAGGACCCAATTGAAGATTTCAACGTCAGCGTCGAGCATCACCTTTTCCATGTCGGGACGGGGTGGTAACTCTTGAGGCGATGAGACGTTGGAGTCGATCTCCATCTGGTAGGCCAGGTCAAAATATCATCAGTTTAATATCCCGGCAAATACACATAGAGAACCGTCAATGGGACAACTGCCAGTTATATCACATCACATACCAGTAATGATCCCATGAGATTTCATTGTTCAACCACCATTTACTTGGATTTGCTCATGTTCGCTTAGTCAATGCCCCAGTCGAAGTGGATTTCGCATGAAAAAATACTTTACTTCGAGTGATCCCCGCCATGGCATTTCAAGACATATATTGGGACATATACATTCTGACATGTTACCTAACATTCTATCTGACATTTATTTTGTCATTCTATGTGCCATTCATTCTGGCGTTCTATCTGGCATCTATTCCGGCATTCTATCTGTCATCTATTCTGTCATTCTATCTGACGTCTATTCTATTATTCTGACAATCTATTTGGTATTCTGTCTGACATATACTCTGACAGTCTATCTGACATATATTCTGACATTCTACTGTATCTGGGCCTATCTTCTGGCATTCTATCTGAATTCTTTTCGGAGATTCTTTGTGGTTGAGGTCCGGCAGGGATCACTTTGATCCAGCGGTCGCTGTTCGGGTCCGGCAGGGGCCACTGCAATCTGGCGCTTTCTGCTCGGGCCCAGCGGCGACCACTGCAATCTAGCGTTTGCTGTTCTGGTCTGGCGGGGACCACTGCGATCTAGCGCTTGCAGTTGAGGTCCGGCGGGGACCACTCTGATCCGGGGCTTGCTGTTCGGGTCCGGCGGGGACCACTCGCTATCTCGGGCTTGCAGTTGACGTCTGGCGGGGACCGCTGTGATCTTGAGCTTGCAGTTGAGGTCCGGCGGAGGAAGGAGAGGAAGCAGGAGGAGGAAGGACGAGGAAGGACGAGGAAGGAGGAGTAGAGCTGACATAAGATCTAACAACCCTCACCTGACAGGTGGGGAATCACATATCATCAGCAACTCCGGGTTGTTCTTCGGAAAACCCATGGGAAAACCATGGCCCAGCCGTTCATCTCTCTACCCCCCAGCCGTCACCTGATCAGTGGGAGGATGCACGGTACAACTGCCCCGTTCTGCCTGCACCTCGGCTATCGAGTTTGCGGTGGCAGCTTTGAATCTGGTGGATTTCATGCTTTTTTTGTTTGGAACATCTTATACCCTCTGGGAATCAAAGATGATGCAGCACACCCCAGGCTTGACCAGCAAAATAAAAATTACAACAAACATGGAGATATTTTATCGATTTCACTTCCCGCAACATTGTGTTTATCCATCATAGCCTCATCTGTGTCTAGTTGATCCCTGATCTTACATAGACAATTTCACACCCTCACAAGTTCAAGAAACATACATCCATCATATATAACTATTAACTATTGTTTTATAAATTATCATCAGCACCATTATTTTCATTACCATCATGATTGTTCACTGTTATCACTATTTTTTTCATTGCATCTCAGTACAATATGATTTATGGAAATTGAATGCACCCATTCGTTTGCAAGATTTACTTTCGTCGTTTGGATCATCCCGTACTCCCGTACAATACGCCCGGCTGATCTACCCGAAAGGTGCGTGACAATGGCCGTTGATGGCAAATCCGGTTGAAAACATGGATAAATATGGGAATGTCATGGGATAACATAAAAAACTTGTATATATATATATAAATATATGTATAACTGACCGGTAATTCAATGATAATCAAACATGGCTAGCTGGAAAATCCTACACAGTATATATATAATATACAAATAGAGATCTCTAGCTGAATCATCGAACTTTGACAATAGATTTCAGCACGCCATGTTTGATGACTCTGAATGGTGTAGTGAGGTTTTTCCTCACCCAGATCATTGCAACCCAAGACCTCACGGCCTGGCACCGAGCTCAGCCTCTTGGTTTCCCAGCAAAGCGAGCGATGTCAGCCTGGGCTCCGCAGGACGATCGGCCAAAAAAGGCCGTGCCGTTGCCCAATGCGCAACGGGCAACGGCACGTGCCGGTTGGTTTCGGTAGATCTGAAATTGAAAAAGGGAAGTTTATTCCCAGGGAATCCCCATGTTTGTTGGTTATAATTAGTCAATATTAGTCATATATCCCATCTTTGGTGCTTGGAATTGCTTATCCCGTATGCTCCATGTATGGACTATTTACCTGCAAAACTGGGTCACTTGGGGGCTAAATCTTGGCAAACCAGCACCATGGAGCATTGGGGTATGGCTCAAATCTTCATGTCTCACCATGGTTAAATCCAGCTAAATCCAGTTAAATCCGGTGAAATCCCCATATATTTGTTACTTAAGTCACCCTTCTTGGGGCACCGCCTTGTAGGAAAACCCGCCCATTTTGGGGGGTCACACTTTTCATCATGTCCAAGTGACAAAGTAGTCCTTGCCAAACTCGTCGGAAAGAGCTTCCTGGACATGGCCGATCTTAGATACCCTGAGTGTTTTGTTTGTTCGTTGTGTTAGTAAATAAAACTAAATACATATCTATTCATTATATATATATGTTTTTATTTATTTACATATATGTATTTAAATATATAAATATTCAATATATTCCCATGAGAATTGCAAACATAAACAAAAACAACATGAACGACTAAGACATAAAACTACTGGTTGTATCCCAATGGCGTGACATCAAGGTGGACCGCATTCCGTCAGCTGATCAGCTGGCAGCTCGAGCTATTGTGATTTAACCAGAAAAGGGATTTCATAAGATACTCATGGGAAATATGGTATTTAACCACAAAAACAGGGACTTAATATTTAATGAGATACTCATGGGATTCCTATTAAGTAGGATACGCAAAACAATGTAAAGCCACAATATTGATATGAACTTGAAAAAAGTCTCCTCCCCATATCTCCCCAGAGGGGATATTGAATCAAAAGCAGCTGTGAGGTGGTGTCTGAAATTGGGCCACCAGAATGTTGGACCAAACATGGCCAAACCAACCATCTCTGTGCAAAAATATGTATATGTACATATGTATATGTATGATATATATATATATAAATATAAGTATATAGTTTATGTGAGATATGTGTGACAGTCCTAGAATAATTCTGTAGGATTGTGTGAACATCTATAATCATTTCATGGCCCATGATGTATGTACCTTCACACTAAGAACTCATCAATTTGAGGACCTTCCTCAATCACTGAGTCCGGAAGGATCGGTGGTTCCCCTTCTCAAATCGTCTTGCCACTGTGACCTTCAGGGTCTTAGCATCAAACCAGTTCAAAGCGGTTTAATCACCATTGTGGGCAAATGTAGTAACCTCCACCCAAAAAAAACATAAAGTCTTGCAATAGTGATTATAGACTTTTCATGATGTGTACATCTTTTGGTGGTTAATTATGCTCACTATGCTATCATTTGCTCGGGAAGTTCGAAATACAGGTCATGCCACGGCAACGTGACATGTTGCCGTAGATTCATCAAATCCGTTTGACCAGCCCCAAAAATATGGTTATTTTTAACACATATTGCATAACCATATCATAAACATGCATCTACTTATATTTACCAAGTTAACAAAGTATGGGAAACTGACCCACATCTTCTTAAGTGATTTTGGAAATCCTAAGAAAAAAGTCAGGGGTCAGGGGCCAGCACCAATCATGGCATCCCAGTCCTTCCAGGTTGTTTCCTGCAGTCCTCCCAGCAGCTCCTCCAATGCTTTGGAGTCATCCACCTCGACCTCCACAACAATTGCGGCGCTCGGAAAGCCCAGAGCAACGGGTGAAAGAAACGGCAAAAGAATGGCAAAAAGTATGTTTTGTTGGGTGATTCTCAAGTCATCAGTTTGGAGCTAGAAATTACATGAAATTACATGATCTAACTCAAATGAAGTTTGGCAGCTCTAGGCCTGCTGAATGCCAACTCATTTTTTATGCCTGCCTGAAAACCCAAACATGCATAGATGTGTCACCAAGAAGCAACAAAAAAACAACACCACATGGTATCAAGATAAGACCATGAAAGCAACAGCACATTAATGTGTGCTTGTTCAATTTCTTTGGTTTCAAACTAATCCTATGTCAGCCCTGGAGTAGGCCATCACATAAAACAATCAAGATTCAAGATGCATTCGCGAATCCAGATTTGATATGATTTAATACCTATCATCAGACTATACATGATATCTAGATAGTATATATATATATATTGTTTCTCCGTTCCGCAGTTGCGATACGGCAACTCGTAAAAACCCCGCAGATTTTTTTGAACCGTTTGCACATGCGGTTTTTTACATCACATCCTCTACCCCCCAACAAAAATAAATACCCTCTGCATGGTAATTAAACATAGCTATTGAAAATTTACAGTTGATTTATCCATTAAAAATGGTGATTTTCCATAGTTATGCTAGTTTACCAGAGGGTATCTCCGGTTCACAATGTTTGATAAAAATCCCAAATTTCTTTGGATGTTCCCAGCTAGGAACCTCCATTTTTTGAGGGATTCCCCAGCCGTGTTGAATTAGCTGATTGTAACACAACTTCCGTTTTTTCATAAATCGTCCAGAAGGCTCTATCATCATCATCATCATCACCATCATAATCTTCATCTTCATCTTCTTCTTGTCATGGAAAAAATAACACCTGCAGTTTGTTCGTTTTAAAAGAACAGAAATCGGGTGAAGAATCCCAGCCACTCCATCCCATTCGCACCTTGGGCACCTTCGCAGACCCCGCCACTTCGGCCATGGCGCTGCGCTTGCCCGCCTTGGCCTGCGGCCCATTAAGGGCTCTAAGGGCTGCACGTGTTTCAGGGGTGACTTATGGGTCATGAGTGGTATAACTTGTGGCATCTTATGGCTATATAAATGGTGACTAACGTGGTGAAATTGCCATGATTCATGATACCACAGCCGTTTTTCGATGTTGCGCACCTTCTCACCCCAGCTGGTGTGGCACATGGGTCGCACCACTGACACAGGATTCTCGTGTCGCTGGTTGTAGGCATCCGCGATCGCCGCGATCCAACTGGGTTCGCTCAGGTCGGCAACCTCGACCTGAATGCCGCAGCCCAGCAGAAACTCCGACAACAACACATCGGCACTGTCTCCACGGGCCAAGTGCACCGAAGCGAAGAGACCCAACATGAATTCGACATGGGCGCGCAAATGCGGATGCATCACATTGTCTGGCCGAATGGTGGCCATCAGCTCGGCGCCCAAAGCTTGCAGGTGGATCTGGGTGCTCAGCGATGTAGCCGGGATGGCATCGACTTCCATCGCGTCGTCAGCTGCGCGGGCAGAAAAATCACCCCTACCTAAGCTAGGGGCCCCCGTCCCCCCTAAAAATAATTTCCAAAATTATTTCCAGGGGGGGTTGACCTTTGCTATATTTCACATCCTTAAGTGCAGATACCCGGAAATAATTTCCAGAAACAGACCCCCCTAAATATTATCCAAAATCCATGAAATAATTTCAAGGTCCTTCCACCTAATTATTTTGAGGGGGGTTCCACGGGTCATCTCACAAGCAAGCCCCCCCTGTTGGTTCATTGACTGCTTCCGTTTTCAAGACTCCTCACGCCATGGTTTGTTG